>UMJD01008532.1_pt1 | contig 11734 bp, 10 predicted proteins | sample 1965951 | NCBI WGS metagenome assembly UMJD01 (sample SAMEA4836142, study PRJEB28245) | human gut metagenome | biome: gut microbiome; material: fecal sample | place: Denmark | collected 2008 | reverse complement strand
CCCGCCGGTCCTTGAGGACCTGTTGCTCCGGTGGCACCTGTCTCTCCTGTTGGACCAGGGATACCCTGTTCACCCTGGAGACCTTGCAATCCCTGTAAGCCTTGGGGGCCTTGTTCACCTTGTGGTCCCCGAGGACCTCTCTCGCCCTGAAGACCTTGTTCGCCCTGAGGACCCTGTTCGCCAGTATCCCCTTTCTCCCCCTGTGGGCCTTGTGCTCCTGTCTCTCCTTTTTCTCCCTGCGGGCCCTGCGCTCCCGCTTCTCCATCAGTTCCATCGTTGACATTACTGATCGTAACTTCGCAGGTTCCCCGCAACGCATCTCCCTGATCTCTTACCTCCAGTACGTACGTTGCTGTGCCAGATACATCCGATGCTTTTACAGTAACCGATTTTTCTTCCGAAATCTTTGTTCCTTCTTTTAACCAGGTTATTTTCAGATTGTCTGTGATGTCTTTGCCCCCGTCTATAACCTTTGCCGTCAGTGCTGTTGTTCCTTCTCCATTTTTGAACATGGTTCCGTCGCTCGAAACAACTGAACACTGATATGGCTTTAATGCATCCATTAATTTTTCAATCTGTTTGGTCGTTGTTTCACTTACTTCGCTCTTTAATTCAGAAAAATTGTCAAATGTCGTTTTATTATTTTTCTTATTCGTGAGACTTATAACCTGTTCTGTAACTCGTGCTTTCAAATATAGCGTCGGGTGGAATGCAGTATCTTCTATCGTTACTGTATCTCCGATTTGTGCGTCTACATAGCCTTCTACCGTATATTCTGCCTTCGGTACACACAAAGTTTTTAGTTTTGCCAGAGCCTTTGAGTACAGAGTGTTTTTGTCTTTCGTATCATAGCTCCATATCTTAACAGCATACCGATCTGTCGTGTAATCTGTTAGCATCGAAGGAAATCTATCCTTTGCCTGCACCGCCAGAATATTCGTGCCACTTGTCTGGTATTCAAGATTTCCATCCTTGTCATACTCTTTTTTACTCAATCCACTGATGGTTATGTTGTCTGTTCCATATGGACGAATCGCCGTGCATAGTTCTGTGATATCCATCTTTCTTTCGACGCCGTTAAGTCCTTTTCCATAACGGATTATCTCTCCTGACCGGTCCTGACCGATTCCCTGTGTTGTGTCCGAATGTTCCTTGTACACATTCATTGTGATCTGTTTCAACGAATAGTCATTATTCAGTTTCGGAACAAATTCTACTTCAGCATCGAAATTTGTTGCTAAAGAATATAATCGGCTCAGCATGTTATCACTTGACTCCCACGTGAGCCTTCTGGAATATGTTGATATTTCGTTGATACCTATCTTCACCGCTCCAGGCCCATCAAACACTTTCATATATTCTACGAAAGTCATAGCTTTCGATGCTGTGTATGCATCTTTTTCTTCTTCAAGCAGTTCAAACAGTAATGCGTAAGATTCTACTGTCACGGTATTTTCATCTTCGTCCGCACTCATGATGTTGAAATAATAATCTCTATCTTTATATTTGAATGCCAGGTGATTCCCGACCGTCAGATATTGTGCATCTTCATGCTTTGCCGCCACGCTGAATTCAAAGGTGCATGCAGCGCCTTTAAGATATGTATGCAGTTCATCATTATAAAAATGCAGTGCTTTAGGCACCCTGTTATCCATGAACGCTACTGCATGATTCCCTATATCAAGTACTGCAATCCTTACATTTTCCATCTATATAAACGCCTCCCTTATATATGCCTTCACCGTTGGTTCCGGCGTGCTAAATTCCGAACAATGTATCTGCACTGTTGTCTCTCCCGGTGGAGCCAGAAAATATGTACTTCCCAATACCTCGTCGTCCATGCTGATCACATTATCCACATACACCTTGGATGATTCTCCATCTACCCTTATTGTGCATCCGGGTTGGTATCTATTCGGGATGTCGTATCTGTAAGGAACTTTGTCCTTCCGGAAAGATAACTCTGTCAATAGCATTCTTCCCTTGTTTGCCTCCGTTGAAAAAAAGCTCTCTGTTGCTCCTTTCATGTTTCCCATGAATATCGTAACTGTTTTCGCTTTTTTTGCAGCAAGCGTATCATTCCGGAATTGATATTTTTTTCCACATATGTTGAACTCGAATAATCCTGCGTTTTTAGTAATAGAAATCAAGTTGCCGGACTTTGTTGTCAGGTTGGCATAGTTGGGTGTGAATTCAATTTTATTTTTGTCCTGTCCGCCTACACGGCACTTATAGTGTGCTGTATTGGAAGTCTTGGATGTTTTGTTAAAATAGATCAGCGCCAGGACTTCTCCCTGCTCATCACCGATTACAAACTGTAGGATTCCGGTCTGTCTTACTCTTTTGACTGTTTCATAGTCTACTCTACACTGCGCTTTGAAGTTTGCCGCACCAACTTCTCCGTTTTCATCTGCAGGAAGTGTGATTGTTTTGCACGCCCCTCTGTAGTAATTTCCACTTCCGAGCGATGACAACGTTATCCAGGATCTTCCATTGTAATTCAGACTCTTAAATGTTCCGGTTTTACCGAATGTCTTTTCTGAGGTCACTCCTTCGCCTGTTGTCATCTGATCGAAGTCTGCATACTTTGTTAGGTTGATTAGCTGTACGGATTTGTTCGCTTCTCCGTCATCTTCCTCATCGATACGTCCAAGTTCGATGGCGCCATATTGTGATACGATTCCGATGTATCCATTCTCATGGTTGTGTGTGATTTCATAGTCGATCGGCACTGCTTCCGAGCCCTCATTTATAATGGTCATTTCCAGGATACCATCTTCGTTTTTTGCTGCAGTAAATTCTTTTTGTGTCGTTGACCATGCTATTCCTTCCGGTATCAACCAGTTTATGGTTCCTTCTCCCAGACACCCTGTTTCCTCAAATTCAAGATCTCCTGTTGGTATTGCCCAGCAATATCTATCTGGCGTATTGCCAAATACCAGTTTTTTCGGTTCATCCACATTCAATATTTTCTGCAAAGCATCATATTTTTCTTTTATATTGTCAAGTATGGTAAATGGCATCGGTATTGTCTTCGCCTTATATGTTGTGTAGGAAAAATCGTCACCTTTTGTCACATCTCCCCTGCTTATCACATTGGGTTCCCAACTCGGGCCTGCAAAAGGCGTAAAGCCCTGGAGAATATCTATGTATTCTCCAAGCTCTTTCCCGTCAAATTTCACTGATAAATTCATTCCTTTACGCCTCCGATCATATTCCTTAGTTTCTTCTGTTTGTCCAGTCCTTCTTGGATCGGATCAATGATTTCTTTCGCAATCGTCTTCTCGTTCAGCTTTATTTCAGCAATTATTGGTCTTGACTGAATTATTTTTGCCAACCTCTTGAGATCATTTTCTGACAGCTGATCTGTCGTCTCTTCTTTTTTATGTCTTGCGTATTCTTCTGCAGTCGCCGAGGCTGTAAGTTTTCCTGCTATATAATCCTGCTGATCCATCGCTGTCGCATACACTTTTGGCATTATTTCTGCCAGGTCAAGCCCTTTTAATTTATCTGCTATCGCCTCAGTGTCTATCGCAGATACTGTTTTCTCAGCTACTGCTTCTGCAGATTGCACAGCACTTTTTGCCTCATCATCAATTCCAAGTCCAAAACCTTCGCTGAACCAGCGTCCCAGTTTTCTTGTTAATTTTGATGGAGAGTGTTCATCCAGCGCATGCTTCGCCGCTTTATATGCCGCTTTCGCCATTTCGGCAGCTTTTGATGCTGCACCCTTGATCCACGATCCGATTCCTCCTACAAAACCTTTTCCGAAATTATATCCAGGATCATGACCGCTCACACTGCCAGCTCCAGATTTCGCATTGTTTCCAAGAGATTTTCCTCCCGAATTCGCCTGCCTCGTTTTACTACTTACACCAGAACTATACTGTGTTCCGAATTTTCCTCCTGTACCGTTCGGATTTACACTTCCTGCTCCTTTGTTGGCCGCATCCGCATTGCCTTTTCCCGCGGATCTTGCTTTTCCAACCAATCCGCCGATTCCAGATGCGAACTTGGTACCAAATCCTTGTCCTGTCGTTATCGGGCTTACACTTCCGGCTCCTTTGTTGGCCGCGTCTGCATTAGCTTTTCCTGCAGATGCCGAATCTTTGGTTTTGGATGATACTCCTATTCCAAAATACGACATCACTTTGTTTCCAAGGTTTTCCAATTGTTTCCCAACATCACCTGATGTAAACACATTCAGGAATGCTGATACAAATTCTCCTGCTTTGGTTAATACGTTCTCTTTTCCGGCTTCAACACCGTTTGCCGCACCATCCATCGCAAGCTTGAAGATTTCTTCTGTCTTCTTAGATGGAGAATGTTCATCTAGGGCTGATCTAAGAGATTCCAGAAACTCATCTACACCTTCTTTTGCCGGATCTTTCAGCTCATCAAAGCCTTCCAGCCCCTCCAATGCGCCGTATACCGCATTAGCGAATTTCTTCTTTGTCTTCTTATCTAAGCCATCGAATTGATCTAATATGCCATCTACGGCACCTTTCGCTTCTGATGACAGCTGACCTTTCATGTCTCCGGCTATCAATGCAGCTATTGCGGCCGGTGGAACTTTTTTCAGTTCATCTGCAGATTTTGGTGCAGCCTTGGCAAATTCTTCCAGAGCTGCTTTTGTGGCTTCAGATGCCTGTTTCTGCATCTCTTCTGTGAATCCCGGTGTTTTATTCTTCACTTCCTGCCGGATCAGATCTTCCGTCTTAGATACTTCAACTACCTGCTTCTGGAGCTCCTCGCTTGTAGCATTATTTGCAGTTTTTACTCCTGCAGTAATTTTATTAACTGCCGCTTCGATTGCATCTGCATTTCCACTCGCTGCCGCTTCCGCCAGCTGAGTATACTGCTCAATGTCACTCGCATATTGCGCCAGTGTATCAGAGCTCTCCTTATATGCGTCTTTATTAGCTTTCAGTGCCTTATTGGCATTATCTACATCTTCTTTTTGTTTCTGTATCTTTGCATCCAACGTTGCTACAAGAGCCTTATTTCCTTGCACAACGGCATCGCTTTTTTCTTTCTGCAGTTCTTCCAGTTTGGCGCTTTCTTTTTTTACAGTATTCTCTGCCTTTTTCTTAGCTGTATATGCTTCACTAGCCTCTTGAGCCGCCTGCATCTGGTTGTTTACAGCTTCTTTATATTTCGCTTCCTGAGAAGTAAGAACAGCCTCTATCTTCTTCTGCTGAATCGTCTTCTGGATCTCTTCCTGCAGTTTTTGATAGTTTTGAATCTGTCCATTAGTAAGATTGATCTCTATTCCAAGCGCCGACGATAACTGAGACGTGATGAATGCCGCTCTGTCTGCTTCTCCATCTTTAACTTTTCCATTGGAATCAACTATCGTACTCAATTCATTGCTCAGTGACTGTAGACTATTTAACTCGATCAAATCTGCTGCCGCTTGTTTGTCCTGGGTGGCCACCAGATCTTCGTAAGACTGTTTTCTGTCCTGGGCAACTTTCAGATTCGTCTCTGCCTCTTTTGCAGAATCTTTTAATGCTCTGGAATGTGCTTTTTCTGCTTCCGTCTGCTCAGACAATTTATTTCTCATTGCAGTGCTCACTGCAATCATTGCAGTTGTTGCCACAACAGCTAAACCAATCGGATTCGCCTCTATTGCTTTTGTCAATCCTTCTTGTGCTGCTTTCAAAATATTTGTAGAAGCTGCCGCTAAACTTACTTTTCTCTGGAATAATCCAAGTACCGACTGTCCTGCTGTCAGCGTAACATTATATTGCCTTCCGGTATATTTTGCCGCTTCCATCTGTTCTGCATAACGACCGATAGCAGTCTGTGCAGTTTTCCACCATGAGGAGCTATTTTTCACAGCTTTCCCCAGTGTTGTAGTGGAATCCCCTAACTGTTTGGTGATTTTTAATTCTTTGTACGCAGCCACCAATCCTGTGACAATCGGTATTGCAGTTTTTGTATTTTTCGCAAGGAATTTCATTCCTTCCGCTACTTCCGGAAGTACATTCTTTGCAAGTTCCCCTCCGGTATTGACGATATCTCGAATCGGCTCAACAATGCCTTCTGCTGCCGGTCCGAACTTATCCACCTCGTCACAGGTGTCATTGAATATTTTTCCTGCTTCTTCAACTACTCCATTCAGTCCACCAGTCGTAAATGCCTCTGATAACCGGTTTATATCTTCCGTACCAGCGTCTACTGCACTCTTAAGTGGCTTTTCCATCTTTTCGTATACGTTGATGCCAAAGCCTTCTAACGCAGATCCTGCGATTGTGATACTTCCTTTCAGGTTGTCATTCATGGTGTTGGCCATCTTTTCAGATGCACCATCTGCGTTTTTGATTGAAGATGCCAGCTTTTTGAAATCTGTATCCGAAGCATTCACGATCGACAACAGTCCAGACATTGCCTCTTGTCCGCCAAGTGCGGCTGCAGCTGCAGCTTTTTCATCTTTTGGAAGTCCTCGAAGGGAATCTCTCATATTTTCCATTACTTCCATCAGTGACTTCATGGATCCATCCGAGTTTTTCATGGAAATATCATACTTTTCCATTGCCGCAGCTGCTTCTTTTGGCGGCTTGGCCAGTCTTGTCAAGATACTTCTAAGGGCTGTACCAGCCTGTGTGCTCTTGATACCGGAGTTGGCCATTAGTCCGATTGCCTGAGACAAATCTTCGATGTTATAGCCCAGTGCTCCCGCTACTGGTGCTACATACTTAAATGTCTCACCCATCATCCCAACATTTGTGTTGGAATTAGATGATGCCGCTGCCAGAACATCCGCAAAGTGTCCGGAATCAGATGCCTGTAATCCCATCGCCGTAAGGGCGTCTGTTACGATATCTGAGGTTGTAGCAAGATCTTCTCCTGATGCCGCTGCAAGGTTCATGATGCCTTCGATGCCGTTCAGCATATCTTCGGTCTTCCAACCGGCCATTGCCATATCGGCATGTTATCGTAAGGCTTTTTATCCTTACTTCTACACCATTACAGTGCAAGCCCAGCGTACCTTTTTACCGCCTCCTTCTGCAGGACGCCCTACCCGATAGCGAGGCCTCTTGGGCAGATTATATTCTGTATCATCGCAGATACAGGTTCACCACCTACGCGTTGCCGTTGACTACAACGTTACTTGTAACCTTAACTGTCTGGTTACGGTTACAAACCGCCTCCCAGCTTCATTCCTCACTTATATTCCGCAACTACTTGATAGGTTCATTACGGACGTCATCAGCTGTAACTATGTATTTATCGCGTTACAGCCGCTTCTCTAACTAAATGCTTCAGCCGATTGTGCGGCGCTAAATTTGGTTTTGGCGCCCATTTCTTTCGCCTTGTCTGTCAATTTCTGAAGGTCGTCTCCTGTTGCTCCGGATATTGCAGAAACCTTACTCATGGCAGCTTCAAAGTCCGTTCCGACCTTGATGGAATCCCCTGCCATAGCAGTCATTGCAGTGGATCCGGTTACAATTGCCGTCTTAACTCCAGCCATTGCAGTTTTGGCATAGGATGAAAATCTTGACATGGCTTTCTCTGTCTTTTGGGAGTCCAGCTCCGTGCTGATCTTAATCGATCCGTCCGCTGCCATGTCATTTCACCGTCCTTTCTTGATTTCTCTTTTTTACATACTCCTTCCATTGTTGGTTGCGTTCTTCCAGTGTGAGTTTCTTTCCACCGTCCAGCTTGTACGCTTTCTTCATTTCGTTTATAAAAGCTCTTCTGTCTTTCGACATTCCGGATGTGCTCACTGTGCGGTAATACATGATCTTCGCCATCTTCGTCTCTTCTCCAAGAGACTCGAACAGCGCCAAAAACTTCCACCAATGCAATTTCTCTTGAGACAGCAGATCTATCCCATACTGTTCTTTAAAGGCCGCATATATATAAGGTGCGTCCTGTGAAAAAGAAAACGCCGGTCCTCTGTTGGACCGACGTTTGTATCGTTCTTTCTTCTCTTCTTTCTTTTCCGCTTTCCCTCCGCGGTAGAACCACAGTATCTTCTCTACTGCTTCTTCCAGATTGTTTGGGTATTTCGGATAATATAAAGTTAATAACTTTTCAAGTTTTACGATATCTGGTATTTCGCTTTCCATGATCTCGTCAAACTTCATCCCTATCCTGAAATCCCAGTTAATCCGGTACTTTCCGTCATCGATTACAACCTCTTTTGGAAGTCCGTCTGTGATGATGTTTGGTTTCACTTTTCTCCCGCTTTCATTTTTGCGATTTCTTTGTTCATGTATGGAACAACCTGATTCTTGTACATTGTGGTTAATTCAAAGTATGCCTGAAGACAGGTAAGGAGATCTGTCTCCTCGCCTAATACCTTCTTGGCACTGCCTTTTCCGAAGATATTGTCAATCATCTCAATTACTGCTTCGCACTGATTAACAATTACCTCTTCGTCTGTTTTTCCTTCTGTATCATTCACTTTCTCTGTAACCTTATCGATTTCCGTCTGATACTTCTTCACTACTTTCGGATTCAGGAGATCCGCACTCAATTTCTGGTTCAGTATTGTTACTGCTATTTTCTTCAACGTCCTGTTCCTCCTCTATCGGTTCGCCGTTTTCCTCAGCTTGCGTTCAAGCAGCCACATATGTATATTCTGCAGGTGTTGCTCCCATTTTCTTAAATTCGACGTCGATAGAAGAAGATTCTCCTGCGTTTCCTGATCCGTCGCTGTTGACAATAATGGAACACTGTCCTTTTTCTCCTTTTCCTGTCAGGACATTAAAATACAGATAGTTTGTTACTACACTGTTTCCTGTTCCATATTTTGTTTTGTGGGATAAGCAATAATCCTGTGCTTCATCGCCGACGTATCTGTCACCGGTTACAGAGAAAGCTCTCTGCGTACCTGTCTTCATGGTGTTCTGACCGGCACGGATATAGGTCTTGTCCTGCGTGATTGGATTTAACTGCGCGTCCAAACCAGCAATTCCCATTTCTACTACTACGTAATCGCCTTCTTTTGTTGCAGTCGAACCATTCGGCGCAGTGTCGATTGCAAATACGTAATCATCATTGGTTACCCAGCCTTCATAGCTTTCACTTGGTGTATAGTCTTTCATTAATTCACTTAATTTCATCTTCGTCTCTCCTTCTCAAAATATAAAACCCTGCATGGTATCTGGTATTGAGCTACTTTATTCTCCCAGTCTACCGTTGCAAGGTTTGGCATGTTCTGTAAGTTTTCAATTTTCTTTACCTGACATCCTTCGAAATCCGGATAGTTTTTTATGGCGTTCTGCTCCTCAATCCATTCCATGAACTTCTGACCGAGGTTCATGGCCTGCATGTTGATATCATCCGTTTCTTCCGAGTAATACCATGTCAGAAGTATGGTAAAGCCATATTCTTTATCTGCAGCACGGACATACTTTTTTACAATCTTTCCGGCATAATTTGTCAGGAAGGATACCGATGTAGCTTTTCCATCAGCAAAATTAAATGTCAGTATGGAATCACACAGTTCTTTTATTTTGTCCTGTACATACGAAACCATAACCTCATGTTTTGTCATAACTTATGTCCTTTCACATATGCCTGTATTGCTCTAGTATAGTCATCTATTCTCGTAGCTTTCATTTTCTTTTCCCATTCAGCAGTGGCAAGGGGGTGTCTGGCGGTGCTGTATTTCAAATGTCTGCCGGTTACTACCTTGCTTTCACCATGTCTGGCATACGGACTTCCGGTTATTCTAGATACCATCACCAGTCCTTCGTGTTGGAAGTTGGCGTACGGGCTTGCATAATGCACAATCCCGACATTCCCTTCTACGTAAGTCCTGGCATTGGCCGCCAGTACCAGATTCTTTGCCGGCACAAACGGTTCCATCAGGCGCTTGGCTTCGGTCGCCATGAAGAGGAGCGTCTTCTTTCCTCCAGTTGCTTCTTGTACAATGCTCGGGATTGGTTTATTCCAGTGGAATTCTACGTTCGACATTTAACCACCTACTCTGTAATGTTTTCCTCTCAGGTGCGATGTATTATCTGAGAAAACGGTAATCTGAAATGCCTCCGGTTTCTGTCTTGCCAGTAGCTCTGAGGCTGTATTTGGCATTTTCCCAGTTATTTCTTCCATGCATGCATCTTTTACCACTATATCTCCCGGATTCAGGGTGAAGCTGTTACCAGCACCTTTGGTTTTAGCAAATTCTCGGTAGGGAAGATAATTCGGTGATTCTGGTATCCTAGCAACGTATGTACCTGCCATTTTTGCTGTCTTTCCATCATCGATCTTTGTCTGGGACAGCTTATAGAAACAGTTTTCAAGAACTGTCCGCTTCCAGATATCCTTTCCATCTTCCGTATCCGCTCCTTTGATCCGGTTGTACACCGTAATCGTCTGGTTGTAATTCGGAGTCATTAATCCACCCCCAGATACATCAAGCCTGTGTTTCCTAAGTGTTTCTCTATAATCTCCCTGATCTTCTTACGTTTTCCTTCTTCCGTATAGACAGAACGAGACAGGTCATATGTACCTGTCTCTCCGTCGTTTCCATAGGACGCAAGTGGCCCCGGTGCGTCCGATCCGCCGTACTGTTCTGCCTTGTAAATCAGTTCTGCGACGTCGCACACGCAATCTTTTACTTCTTTCGGTGTTTCCATTCTTTTTGCACGATCGAATGTTACTCGGTCAATTTCCTTTTCCGCCTGTTTTTCATAATATCGGAAGGTTGATTCCGGTATATCCGGCTGCCTTCCAAGAAGATAAGACTCTACGTAATATTCATAATCTGCATACTCCATAACGTTTCTCCTATGAAAAATCTACCAGAAGGCTCTCATCCAGTTCCTTGATTCCGTAGATAATATCAAATGAAATTGTATCTTTCTTAGTTTTCATGTCGTAGCCAAAGACTACTCTTACGGCTAGCCCGTTTGCTGAAGCAATATGAGCTTTTGATGCTCCCATTGGAAGTTCCAGCTGTCTTGTTACCAGCGCGAGTCCGTTTCTATGGAATCCTAACGCATGTGCCTTGCTGATTACTTTTGCTGCGACTTCTGTTACATCTGTCGGAAGGTTCTGATCCACCTTAATTGTTCCTGCTCCTCCAACCAACGTGACATCTTCCTGTACTGTATAGACATACCCGTTCACAATCAGCTGATCTCCTTCGGCAATCTTTCCTGTTGCCGGTTCTCCCGCTGATACTGTGAACTCAGTTGTATCTTTAGTGCCGGTTACCTTGTACCCCGTCACTGTTCCCGGTTTTTCGGCTGCGGAATGAGGGCAGTTCTCTGATGAAAACGTGTCACAAGTATACACCCTTCCTACTTCTGCGTCTCTAAGCGCCTGTGAGTCCCCTGCATAGCACTGTTTCGCAAAATTATCCAATGTGTTGTATTTATATTTGATTTCCGCCGGAAGAATCAATCTTCTGTTCTGAATTGGTGCTTTTGACATATCCAGAGCCTTTCCAACTCCCGCAATGTCTGTCAGTGCTGGTTTTGCAGATACCGTTGCTGTCTTCGCAGCCTTTTCAATACCTACTGCCAACAGATCCTGATCTACAGCCTGCGCAATAGCCGAAATAGCCGGTGTTACTACCTGCTCAGAGAAATCTTTGATGTCCAGTGTTAACTCTTTTGACGACACATTAACCGTTACATCTCTGAAACGATCCATCTTCACCGTGGTTGATCCTTCTGTAATATCCTGTCCATGTGTTTCTCCTACAAAGTTTTTTGCCACGAATTTCGCAGGCTTTCTGATTGTGATCGTATCACCCACTCTGACAAAT
>UMJD01030098.1_pt1 | contig 12129 bp, 8 predicted proteins | sample 1965951 | NCBI WGS metagenome assembly UMJD01 (sample SAMEA4836142, study PRJEB28245) | human gut metagenome | biome: gut microbiome; material: fecal sample | place: Denmark | collected 2008 | reverse complement strand
CCGGGGAGGATGGCGTTGAGCAGGATGCCCACGATAGCAGCAATGGCCAGGCCGGACAGGTTGATGGAGACACCGCCCACAGCGAAGGTCAGACCGCCCACAGAGTTGAAGCCCAGTGCGCAGACCAGGATGACAGCGGCAACGATCAGGTTGCGGCTGTTGGTAAAGTCCACACGGTTCTCGACCACATTGCGGACACCGATCGCGGAGATCATTCCGTACAGCACAAAGCTGATGCCGCCAATGATGCCGGTGGGGATGGTGTTGATGACGGCCTCAAACTTGGGGCTGAAGCTCAGGATCACAGCCATCACAGCGGCAATGCGGATGACGAGCGGATCGTAGATGCGGCTCAGGGCCAGAACACCGGTGTTCTCACCGTAGGTAGTATTGGCGGGGCCGCCCAGCAGACCGGCCATGGCAGTGGCAAGGCCGTCGCCCATCAGGGTGCGGTTCAGGCCGGGATCATTGATATAGTTGTGGCCGACCGTAGCGCTGATGGCAGCGATATCGCCCACATGCTCCATCATGGTTGCCAGCGCAATGGGGATGATGGTGAACATTGCACTGATGAACTCAGGGCTGCCGTCGATGGCAAACAGACCCATGGCACTCTTGTGCAGGGGGATGCCGAACCAGTCGGCAGCAGCAATGGCCTCAAAGTTGACTGCACCAGTGACCAGAGCCACAGCATAGGAGACCAGCACACCGATCAGGATGGGCAGGATCTTGACCATGCCCTTGCCCCAGATGTTGCAGACAATAACGGTGCCCAGGGCCACAAAAGCCAGCAGCCAGTTGGACTCGCAGTTGGTGATGGCAGAGGGGGCCAGGATCAGACCAATAGAGATGATGATGGGGCCTGTGACCACCGGCGGGAAGAATTTCATAATGCGGCGGATGCCAAAGGTGGAGATGAGCAGGCTGACCAGCAGGTACAGAATACCGGACAGTGCCACGCCCGCGCAGGCGTAGGGCAGCATTTTGGTATTGACAACGGTCAGGTTGCCGTCTGCGTCAGCCAGCATGGGGGCTACAATGGAAAAACCGCCCAGGTAGGCAAACGAGGAGCCAAGGAAGGCCGGGACCTTGCCCTTGGTGACAAGGTGGAACAGCAGGGTGCCCAGACCGGCACAGAGCAGAGTGGTGGAAACGCTAAGGCCAGTGAGCAGGGGCACCAGCACAGTTGCGCCGAACATGGCAAACATGTGCTGCACGCCCAGGACCAGCATCCGCCCGGTGCCGAGCTGCCGGGCATCGTAAATGCCCTTGGAGTAATCGATCTTTTCACTCATAGAGAAGTGCTCCTTTCATCGCTGCCCAAAAAAAGAGGCATTGCCGCAGCAACGGCAGTGCCTCAATCCTTCTGGAGCAGATTCAAAAAACGGGAACGAAAGGCAAAACACGCGCTCCGCAAAGTCGAACGAAACATTTTGCTCTCCCCTTCCCTGTCTGACTTTATAAAGTATACCAGAAACCCTGCCCGGATGCAATCCGTTTGCCGCAGTTTCCTCAGCTTTTTGGCCGGACATCTTGAAATATGCCCCTGTCCGCACTATAATATAACCTATTGAATTGATTTGTATTTCAAGAGGAATGCTATGATCTATCTGGATTATTCTGCAAACACCCCGGTGGATGCGCGGGTGTTGGAGCAGTTCTGTGCCGTGGAGCGCCGCTGCATCGGCAACGCCAACTCTCACCACCAGGCAGGCTCTGCCGCCAAGGCAGAGATCGATGCTGCCACCATCAAAATCGCCTCCCTGCTGGGCGTTCAGCCAGCAGAGATCATCTATACCTCCGGTGCCAGCGAAGCCAACAACTTTGCTTTAAAGGGGCTGGCCCGTCTCTCCCGCCATGCGGGCAGGCACATCATCTCCACTCCGCTGGAACATTCTTCGGTCAGCGGCACCCTGACGGCATTACAGGAGCAGGGGTATGAGATCGACCTGCTGGACGTGAAACAGGACGGTACTGTAGATCTTGAGCACCTGAAGGATCTGCTTCGCCCGGATACCATCTGCGTTGCCGTAACGCTGGTGGACAGTGAGCTGGGTGTGGTGCAGCCTGTACAGGAGATTGCCGCCATCCTGAAAGCATACCCTCACTGTCACCTGCATGTGGATGCGACCCAGGCTGTGGGCAAGATCCCCGTTTCTTTTGAGGGCGTGGACACCATGAGCCTGACGGCCCACAAATTCTACGGACTGAACGGCATCGGCCTGCTGATCAAGCGGCGGAATCTGGCGCTGGAGCCTCTCATCCATGGCGGCGAGAGTACCACCATCTACCGCAGCGGCACCCCAACTGTGGCGCTGGCCTCCTCGCTGGCCTGTGCGCTTGATTTTGCCGTCACCGACCTGCCCGGACGCGTTGGCCATGTGGCAAAACTGAATGCAGAGCTCCGCGCCGCCCTCAGCACATATCCGCTGGTGCGCATCAACAGCCCGGAACACGCCATCCCTCATGTGCTGAATCTGAGCGTCCGTAATGTCAAGGGCACCGTGTTCCAGCGGGAGCTGGATGCCAAAGGGGTCTGTGTCTCGGTCAAGTCAGCCTGCTCTTCGGACGGTCTACCTTCGCGTGCGGTGTTTGCGGTCAGCCGCGACCGCCGCAACGCACTGTCCTCCTGGCGCATCAGCCTGAGCCATCTGACCACCGAGGACGAGATCAAAGCCTTTTTGCAGGCGTTCGATGTCTGCTACCGTGAGCTGACCGCCGTACATTAAATAAAAAGAGGAACCAACATGAAACGTGAGCTTGAACCTTATCAGATGATCGAACGCAGTATCATCAAGAAATACCGCAAGGAGCTGTGGACCCCCTTTATCGTGGCGGTAAAGCGCTACGAGCTGGTACAGGAGGGAGACAAGATCGCCGTCTGCATCTCGGGCGGCAAAGACTCCATGCTGATGGCAAAGCTGATGCAGGAACTGCAGAAGCACAGCGATGTTCCCTTTGAGCTGGTCTTTCTGGTGATGGACCCCGGCTACAATGAGATCAACCGTCAGAAGATCGAGTCCAATGCCGAGCTGCTGCACATCCCGGTGACCATCTTCGAGAGCAACATCTTTTCCGTTGCCAACAACACCGAAAAGAACCCCTGCTACCTCTGTGCCCGGATGCGGCGCGGCCACCTGTACAGCAAGGCCAAGGAGCTGGGATGCAATAAGATCGCGCTGGGCCACCACTTCAACGATGTTATTGAGACGACCGTGATGAGCATGTTCTACGGCTCCCAGATGCAGGCCATGCCGCCCAAGCTCCACAGCACCAGCTTCCCCGGCATGACCCTGATCCGCCCCATGTACTGCATCCGGGAAGAAGATATCCTGGCCTGGAAGCGCTACAATGATCTGGAATTCATCCAGTGTGCCTGCCGCTTTACCGAGAACTGCACCATGTGCGACAACGGCGGCGGTGGTTCCAAGCGGCAGGAGATCAAGATCCTGCTCCGCCGCCTGAAGCGCGACAATCCCAATATCGAAAACAGCATCTTCCGCAGCATCCACAATGTTGCCATTGATACCATGCCGGGCTATCGATCTGAGGGTGTGGACCACAGCTTCCTGGAACGATTCCATGCTATGGAAAACCGCTGAGCTGCGTCCACATTTCTGCCTGCGCCGAATTACACTTTGTACGCGATACAACAGTAAAAAATCCCCCTCAGCTTACGCTGAAGGGGATTTTTTATGCCACCGGCGGGGCTTGAACCCGCACTCTGTCTCCAGAAAGGGATTTTAAGTCCCTCGTGTCTGCCAATTTCACCACAGTGGCGCATAGAAACCCGGCTTACAAAGCCCTGCTGCTCTGGACATTCACAGAGAGCCGGGAATAACAGGTGATGAGTTAAACATTTATCACAAGTCCGTCGTTACGGAGTTGCAAACATGTATCAAAACATGTAGGATTCACACAACGGCTATTATAATACAATAGAAACCCTGCTTTGTCAAGTTACACCTTTCCGCCATGCAGTTCCGAATACATCTTGGCGCGGCACTCGGCCACAGCGGGGGTCATATTGACATAGTGCTTATGCGGCATCTCGATGCGCAGCTCGGTCTCCCAAGTCTCTTCGGTCAGCTGCTTTGCGATATAGGCCTTTTTCTCGGCAATGCCGGGCAGTTCAATGGCCAGTTCACCGTTCAGGATATGGGGCACCAGCAGCCGCTTGACCCTGGTGGGGGTGATGGTAATGGTGCGCTCGATGGCATCCGGGTCAAGATTGACCATCTTTACCGGTTTGCCCGCTTCGATGACCTCGCCATCCATGGCGATCAGATCGCACTGGGCCTGACCATTTTCATCGTAGAGCCGCCAGGGCATTTTCTTGCCCGGGATGATGGCCTTGCTGGCAGAATCCGAGCACTTCATCTTGGGCTGATAGGTGCCATCCGGCAGCTTGACCGCCACCAGTTTATACACACCGCCGAACACAGGGTCAGAAGCGGAGGTAATGAGATTCTCGCCCACGCCGTAGGAATCAAAATGAGCGTGTTCATAGAGCTCCATGTTGGCGATCTTCCGCTCGTCCAGACCATTGGAAGCCACCAGCTTGATATAGGGCTTGCCTGCGGCATCCAGTGCCTTGCGCAGGCGCTTGGAGCCACGGGCCAGATCGCCGGAATCGATACGGGCACTCTTGACGCGGCGGTTGGGGTCATTGGGGTACTTCTCGATCAGGTAGTCATCCAGCTTGATGAGGTTGGGCAGGCCGCTCTCCATGATGTTGTAGGTATCCAGCAGCAGGCTGACGGAATCCGGGTAGGTATCCGCAAAGGCCTTGAAGGCATCAAACTCCGTCGGGAAGAACTCGATGAAGCTGTGTGCCACGGTGCCAACTGCCTTGACCTCAGAGCCATACTTCATCTCAGCCAGGCAGTTGGCAGTGCCGATGCAGCCGCCCAGAACAGCGGCATACGCGCCATCATTGCCTGCACTCTCGCCCTGTGCGCGGCGGGTGCCAAACTCCATGACGCTGCGGGGCGTATGGGTGTTCAGGCCGGTCACACGGGTCGCCTTGGTGGTGATCAGGCTGTGGAAGTTCATCGTCTGCAGCAGGTAGGTCTCGATCAGGATCGCACCCACCAGGTCGCACTCAATGCGGACCATCTGCACATGGGGGTAGCAAACCGTGCCCTCGGGCAGAGCGTACATATCACCCTTCCACTTATAGGTGCGCAGATACTCGCAGAATTCCTCGCTCATACCCTTGGTGCGCAGCCAGCGGATATCCTGCTCGTTGAAGTGATAATTCAGCAGGAACCGGGTCAGCTTGCGCTGGCCTGCGCTGATGGAGTAACCCATGTTGTCCGGGTTCTTACGGAAGAACATATCGAACACAAGGGTGGTGTTCTTAAAGCCGTGCAGGAACAGGCAGTTTGCCATCGTGAATTCGTAGAAATCCACCACCATGGCAGGGTTATCATAATCTTCGTCCGGAATGTACGGAACAACTTTGATCTCGTCCATGAAAAGTTTCCTCTCCTTGTACTTCGCAGCAGCGAAAAAGCCTTGCCGCTGCTGAAAAAACAGCCCCTTCTCCCCTGCCTTTGTTCCGGCAGTGCGTGGGCCTGCACCCTGTCTTGACAGGACGTTTGTACCATGATAGCATCTTTGCCGCCCGGGTGCAAGGGCTTTTGTAAATTTCCTGCGTGCAGAAAGAAAAATCTTTTTTCGGTGCTGCCAAAAGGGCCGCCCCCGAAAGCTCCGGGAGCGGCCCTGCAAGCCTGTTCAGGCTCAGCCGTTTATAATATTGGGGGTCGCATTTTTCAGCACAACGTCATGGCTGCCGCCCTCCACGATGGAGGTGGAGGAAACCACAGTCAGCTTGGCCTTCTGCTGCAGCTCGGGGATGGAGAGTGCGCCGCAGTTGCACATGGTGCTCTTGACCTTGTACAGGGTGGTCTGGACACCATCGGCCAGAGGACCTGCGTAAGGAACATAGCTGTCCACGCCTTCCTCAAAGCTCAGCTTGGTGGAACCGCCCAGATCGTAACGCTGCCAGTTGCGGGCACGGTTGGAGCCCTCACCCCAGTACTCCTTCATATACTGGCCATTGATGCGCACCTTGTTCGTGGGGCTCTCGTCAAAGCGGGCGAAGTAGCGGCCCAGCATGACAAAGTCAGCGCCCATGGCCAGAGCCAGAGTGATATGATAATCGTGGACGATGCCGCCATCGGAGCAGATGGGCACATAGATGCCGGTCTCCTTGTAGTACTCGTCACGGGCCTTTGCTACCTCGATGACTGCGGTGGCCTGACCACGGCCGATGCCCTTGGTCTCACGGGTAATGCAGATGGAACCGCCGCCAATGCCGATCTTGACGAAGTCTGCACCGGCCTTTGCCAAGAAACGGAAGCCCTCGGCATCCACAACGTTGCCTGCGCCCACCTTCACGGTGTCGCCGTAGTGCTCACGGATCCAGGCGATGGTACGGCTCTGCCACTCGGAGTAGCCCTCGGAGGAGTCGATGCAGAGCACATCCGCGCCAGCCTCGACCAGTGCGGGCACACGCTGGGCATAATCGCGGGTGTTGATGCCGGCACCGACCACATAGCTCTTGTTGGCATCCAGCAGCTCGTTGACATTCTTCTTGTGGGAATCGTAGTCCTTGCGGAACACGAAGTATTTCAGGTTGCCCTCAGCATCCACCAGCGGCAGAGTGTTGATCTTGTTGTCCCAGATGATGTTGTTGCAGTCGTGCAGGGAGGTATTCTCCGGTGCGGTGACCAGCTTCTCGATGGGAGTCATAAAGGTGGTAACGGAAGCATCATCGGGGGTGTGGTTGACACGGTAATCACGGGAGGCCACAATGCCCATCAGCTTGCCGTGAGGAGTGCCATCGGCAGTGACAGCAATGGTGGAGTGGCCGGTGCGGGCCTTGAGCTCCAGCACATCGTGCAGGGTGGCGGTGGGAGCCAGGTTGGAATCGGAGACCACATAACCGGCCTTATAGCTCTTGACGCGGCGCACCATGGCAGCCTCGTTCTCAATGCTCTGGGAGCCGTAGATGAAGGACACACCGCCCTCACGTGCCAGTGCAATGGCCAGCTTATCGCCGGAGACCGACTGCATGATGGCACTGATCATGGGGATGTTCATTTCCAGCGGGCAGGCCTCTTCCCCCTTGCGGTACTTGACCAGCGGGGTCTTCAGGCTGACTGCCGTGGGGACATTCTCTGCAGAGGAATACCCCGGAACCAGCAGGTACTCGCCAAAGGTGCGGGAAGGTTCTTCATAGAAATAAGCCATACTCTAAACTCCTTTTTTCTTAACGCATCAACAACGGGCCAGCATCAAAATAATTCATGTTTGCTGCTTATAAATTGATTGACTATACTTTACCACAAACCCCGTCAGAATACAAACCCCAGCGGCAACAAACTTTAGAACTGTCCTTTGCGGAAAAACAGTAAAATTGACCACCAAAAACGTGTAAGGTCATACTTTTTCGCCTGACAGGCCGGTTTTCTGGCACAAAGTGGAGTGCAAAAAAGTCCGTGCCGGAAAACCGGACGGACTTTTTTGCACACGAAGCGAGATACCGCCTGTGCGGTACAATGGCCGACAGCTGTGAAGGAGAACAGCCGGAGGAGGAGAAGGCCCTGCACCCGATATCTCTTATTCAACAAGAAGAAAAAGATTTCAGTCTCAAAAAGCGCTCATCGCTTTCTGTAACCATATTGTAACTCTTTTGTTTCCGTTTTGCAAGACCTTTTTCGCAGATTTTGTAACATAATTGTAATTTTTCCGGATTTATTTTGTAAATTCCAGGTAGCATTCAAACGCGGCGTGCTCTTCGCGGCGGCCCACCACATACCAGCCATCGGCCGAGGGCGCATAAAGCACCTCGACCTGACTGCCCAGCGGGATCTCCCGGTGGTACTTGATGGAGGCGAATTTCAACGGCCCGCCCTTGACCACCTCCAGCGGCAGGGCATCACAGGCGATGTCCAGATAGCAGGCGTTATTCACATGGCCGTTCAGGTCGCACAAGGAGTAGCTGGCTGTCCGGCTGCCCGCACAGGTCAGTTCCTTTGCTTTGTGCACCAGCTGGGGCAGCTCCCCTTCCAGATCCTCGTTCCAGTAACCGGGCGTATGCCAGGAGGGCTGGCGCAGGATGCACTCATGGTCGGTATCCACCATGATCCACCGGCTGTCGATCAGAGCACACTCCTTCCCTGCTTCGTCCAGAATGCGGGTCAGCCGCTTCATCGAACCCTTCTTGCACGGCTCACAGGCAGTAACAAATGTCAGCTTTTCGGCACGCAGGGGCATCCGGGTGATCTGCGCCGCCTGCTTGCCCACCAGAAACGCCGTGTGGTGCGCTTTGAAAAAAGCATCGTCCATGCCGTAGGCGCGGGCGTGGTCTGCCGCAGCCTGCTCCACATAGCGGAACAGGGCGCTGGGCTTGATCATCCGGCGAAAGTCGCCGTCTGCGTTCAGGACAGTTGTATGATAGGTATATTGATTCATACGTTTCCTTTCCAAAAGAGAACCCTCTCCGTCATTGCTTCGCATTGCCAGAGGCTTTGACGGAGAGGGCCCTTTCTTCTCAATACTGATTCCGGGTCTTTTTGCGCAGCTTGCGCCAGATATTGAAGCAGGCCAGCGCCACCATGGCAAGCAGCAGCAGGAGGAACACAACGCCGCTGCCGCCCTCATTGTAGCTCTTCATCTCGCTCCACTTTACATCGAGCTCGTTGTTGACCTCATCGCTCAGGGCGGTGAACACCTTTTCCTTGGCTTCCACTTCCTCAGAGGGGTATGCGATCTCACTGTACTTCAGATCCTCGTCCAGGATATCCCACACCTTCTGCATGGGGGTGGTGTAGCCGATATACTCCGCATTGGCCTTTCCGATGTCCGGCTCGCACATGAAGTTGATGAACATCTCCGCAGCTTCCTTGTGCTCACTGGTGGCAGGCACCGCCATGCAGTCCACCGACAGCACACTGCCCTCCTCCGGGAACACCCAGGCCAGATCCGGGTTATCATCGATCATGGTAATGGCATCGCCGGAGTAGTACACGCCGATGGCCGCCTCGCCGCCGATCATCTTATCAAAGATCTCATCCATGACGTAGGCCTGCACCAGCGGTTTTTGCTCTTTCAGGGTCTCCACCACCTCGTCCACCTCTTCCGGGGTCTCGGGGTTGATGCTGGTACCGTTCTTGAACGCCGCAATGGCATAGGCATCACGGCTGTTATTGAACATCAGGATGTTGCCCGCGTACTGCTCGTCCCACAGGTCAGCCCATTTGGTGGGGGCATTCTCCACCATGGTGGTGTTGTAGATGATGCCGGTGGTACAGAGCATATAGGGCACGGTATAGGCGTTGGTGGGGTCATAATCCGGATCACGGTAGACCGCATCGATGTTCTGGGAGTTGGGGATGTTGCTGTAATCCAGCGGTGCAAGCATTCCCTCGGCGATCATCTTTGCCACCATGTAATCCGAAGGGATGACCACATCGTAGTTGGCCGCACCGGATTTCAGTTTGGCGTACATGGATTCGTTGGAATCAAAGGTGGTGTAGTTGACCTTGATGCCGGTAAGCTTCTCGAAGGCGGCCACCACATCCACGCTGTCATCGGAGCCGTTGGAGATGTATTCGCCCCAGTTGTAAACGTTGAGGGTGAGATTCTGGCCCTGAAAGCGGGTCCAGTCGTAATCGTCCGAGACCGAAACGTCCTCGGTCACCTCAATGGTTCCGGCGGCAAAGGCGGGCGCAGCACAGCAGAACGCCATGGTCAGCGTCAGCAGCAAAACAGCAAAACGTTTCATTTTACGTTCTCCCCTCTCAGTGCCTTCTGATCCCGGCGGTACTCCCGGCTCTCCATGGCATTGGAGATGAGGATGATGGTCAGGATCACCACAAACATGATGGTGGACAGGGCATAGATCTCCGGGCTGACCTTTTTCCGGGTCATGGAATAGATAGCAATGGGCAGGGTCTCCACCGTGCCGCAGTTGAAATAGGAGATCATAAAATCATCGATGGAGTAGGTCAGGCAGATGAGGAAGGCCGACAGGATGGCCGGGCTGATCTCAGGCAGGATGACCTTGAAGAACGCCTGCCTGGGGTCGCAGCCCAGATCCAGAGCTGCCTCATACAGCTTGATGTCCAGCTGCTTGAGCTTGGGGGTCACGTTGAAGATGACATAGGGAACATTGAAGGCGATATGCGCGATCAGCAGCGTGGGCATTCCCATGATGGTGTCGGGCAGCCAGGAGACTCCCTCGGCAAAACGCTGGTAAGCCACAAACAGCAGCATCAGGGAGATGCCGGTGATGATCTCCGGGTTGACCACCGGGATATAGGTGATGTTGGTGACCACCAGGCGGCTCTTGCGGCTCATGGACGCAATGCCCAGCGAGGCCGCCGTGCCCAGAACCGTTGCAATGACCGCAGAGATGAGGGCCACCTCCAGTGAGACGCGCAAAGCGCTCAGGATGGCAGAGTTATGGAGCAGGCTGGTGTACCACTTGAGGGTAAAGCCTGTGAACAGTGCGTAGCCCTTGCTTTGGTTGAAGCTGAACACGATCATATAGGCAATGGGCAGGTACATAAAGCAGAAGAAGAGGATGACGTAGGCTCGCTGCATCAGGCGCAGATGTTTCGTTTTCATCAGGACACGCCCTCCATTTCATCTTCATCAAAGCTGGATGTGAAGCTCATGCAGAGCAGGACGATGATCATCAGCACAAGGCTCATGGCCGAACCGACGTTCAGGTTGTAGCTGTTGCCCAGGAACTGCATCTCGATCAGGTCGCCGATCATCAGGTTGGAGCCGCCGCCCAGCATACGGCTGATGACAAAGGTAGACACCGCCGGAACGAACACCATGGTGATGCCGGTGCTGATGCCGGGCACGCTCATGGGGATGAGCACCCGGAAAAGGGTCTGGGTGGTGGAGGCTCCCAGATCCTGTGCCGCTTCCACCAGGCTCTGATCGATCTTGGTCATGCTGGTGTAGAGGGGCAGGATCATGTAGGGCACATAGTTATACACCATGCCCAGCACTACCGCGCCGGAGGTGTTCAGCATGGTATAGGGGCCCAGACCAAAAAAGCCCAGCACCGCGTTCACAGGGCCGTTGATGCTCAGCAGGCCCATCCAGGCATAGGTGCGGAGCAGGAAGTTCATCCACATGGGCAGCATGACCAGCATCAGCATGATATGCTGCTTGTTCACCCGCAGGCGGGACAGGAAATAGCCCACCGGAAATGCAATGATCAGGCAGATCACGGTAGCCACAAGGGCCAGCAGCAGGCTGCGGGCAAACACGGAGCCGTAGCCGCTGACGCTGGTCAGGTTGGCAATGGTGAAATTGCCGCTGCCATCGGTCAGGGCATAATAGACCACGATGATCAGCGGAACCACCGTGAACAGCACCATCCAGATAAAATAAGGATAGGCCAGCTTCTTATCGTAAATTTTCATCATTTCCCATTCAGCCCTCCGAACGTGCCATGATATGGATCTCGTTGGGGCCGATGCGCATACCAATGGTCTCACCGGGGGTGCAGGCGCGGGTGGAGTGGATCAGCCACTCACGGCCCTCGCACTCAACGTGCATCTCAAAGTGAACGCCCTTGAAGATGACATCATTGACCACGCCCACCAGCTGACCCTCCACAGGGCTGACCACTTCAATGTCCTCGGGGCGGACCACCACCTGAACGCTCTGTTCCCGGGCAAAGCCGCGGTCCACGCAGGGGAACTGCACACCCGAGAAGGAGACCAGGAAGTCGCGGTGCATCACGCCGTCCACAATGTTGGAATCGCCGATAAAGTCCGCCACAAAGGCATTTTTAGGCTCGTTGTAGATATCCTCGGGGGTACCGATCTGCTGCACCTTGCCGCCGTTCATCACAACGACGGTATCGGACATGGTCAGGGCCTCTTCCTGATCGTGGGTAACATAAATAAAGGTGATGTTCATCTCACGCTGCAGGCGCTTGAGCTCCAGCTGCATCTCCTTGCGGAGCTTAAGGTCCAGTGCACCCAGAGGCTCGTCCAGCAACAGGATCTCAGGCTCGTTGACCAGACTGCGGGCAATGGCAACACGCTGCTGCTGGCCGCCGGACATCTGGCCGATGCTGCGGCGCTCAAA
>UMJD01042899.1_pt1 | contig 13036 bp, 12 predicted proteins | sample 1965951 | NCBI WGS metagenome assembly UMJD01 (sample SAMEA4836142, study PRJEB28245) | human gut metagenome | biome: gut microbiome; material: fecal sample | place: Denmark | collected 2008 | reverse complement strand
GGGATACGGAATACTAAGCATGGGAATTCCGTATCCCGTTTGCCAAACATATATACTGGCTCACTTGTAAAACATGCTTCAAATGATTCTGTGACTATGTTTACAAATAATGAATTTATTAATAAATTTGGTCGCTCTTTTAATCACCAAACAGATTTTATTGATGTAGTTAGTGGAGATTGCAACAATATACCAGTACATGTAGAAGGAGTACAATTAGACCCTATCCAAAAAAATGTGTGGGCAGTTTTTGACAGTAATTGGAATGGTGAGATTAGATTAAATTATATTGTTGTATTGGCATAAGACCGAACATTAAAACCAAATAGTCAAAATACAATTATGTTTTTATAGTCTTAATACAGCAGATATACGCAGAACCGCAGGGCCGCTAGTCCATACGGAGCTTGGGCCAATCTGAGCATACATATTATCTGCGCCTATCCAAAACGTAGGGTTAAGTGCGCCGCCATATGTAGCATAATAACTTGTATCATAGGATTGAAGATTGCAGATATTTTCAAATTTACGCATATTGGCACCAACAGATACACATGCTTTTCCTAGATTTATATACCACACATTTGAACCTGCTGGATTAACTGAAGGTTGTACCGCATTTTGCCAAGGTGCTCCTGCTAACGTTGCTGTGTAAATATATGCGTATATGCCTAACGTATTTGAAGATAGCAAGGTAGTTGTAACTTGTCCAGCCCATCCAGGTACTCCTACAGTTTTACTTGTGTATTTCGGGGATACGGAATCCCGCAACGTTGTAATTTCGTTTGCAACATTGTATGTTGTATTAGTTCCCTTGCCATCATTTATCGTCAACGCGCCGCCAACGGACAGGTTGCCAGCGATAGAGTCTCCACTCTTGTTTACATATACATCATCAAGATTAACCCAACTCATATTTTTACTTCCTTTCATTCAAACTTTGATATATAATCAATCAAGATTTACTGTTCAGTAGCTATCCAATATAAGTTGGTTGTAGCATCGTTATCATTTCCAACTACCTGAACCTTGAAATTCGAAGACGTTATATTTAGAACTTTAGCCTTAGATGTTTTCCCATTTACAGAAATAGGAATAAGTATGATATTCGGTGTACCGTTGAAGGCAATACTGAAATCTATAACCTTAATCACATCCATGCCAGCAGCAGTCATGGAGATATTTTCACAGCCAGCCTGAACACGCTTCATCTTGTTATATACAGTTTTAAAATCTTTAACGAAGGCAAGGATATTGTCTATCTCCTCGCCCGTATATTTAAGCTTGTAATCAGTTTCACTTAATTCAACTTCGTCAGCCAACTCAATTACCTCCCATCAACTAACCAGTCTTGAACCAGACGGATTTAAGGCTTTTACCAGAAGGCACATTGACCCAAACCGATTTGAAACTATGTTCTGATGAATTTATATATATACTCGGACTCTTCTTCATCCACACAGCATATAACGTGACGGTAGCTCCATCTGTAAAACTGTTATTTGTGTACTGTCCGTTTATGATATATGTCGGCTTTGTAGCCGTGCTACTTGTAGACCAGCCTAGAAATACATAATTATTTCTAGTAGGTGCTGCACCAGATATCTTTGATGTTGTATTTATCAGATGTGTCTGGCTTGAAGGAGCGCCTGAGCCACCGTTTGCATTGTAGACAAGAGTCATCTTGGCAACATTAGCCCAAATGGCATACAGTGTAATATTTGCGTTTCCTGTATATTGTCCACCAGCAGAATATTTAACATCAGTATCAGTGGCAGACGTACCCCAACCAACAAATTCATATCCATCTCTTGTTGGTTTAACAGAGGAGAGTGTCAATGTAATATCATGCTGCTTAGTCTGATTGCTTGGAGCGCCTGTGCCGCCGTTGGCATTGTAAGACACTGTGTATGTAGGTCGCGCAATTGCTGGAACTGTAACAGTTGTTGTTGCATAATTTGTTCCATGCGAAAATCCCGATGCATCCCACCAAGCGTGAACAGTATATGTGCGATTATTGTAAGAGGTGCCGACACCACGGGAAGCAGAGTAGTCAAAACTGTTACCAGCAAACGTATGATTTTGACTGTAGATGTCACCTATGCCATCAATACTTAATGTGAACCTACTGCCAGAATAATCATAAGTTGAACCATTGTTATGAAAATGGCCTGTGACATATATGGTGCTATTGTTTGCACTGGCAGATACGCTTACATATGGTAACGCCATATAATCACCTCCAAATATTTATTTCTATAAAATAGGGTACGAGCTTAAACACACGTACCCTAAAATATAATTATAGAATTACCATTTTATTCTGCTTTTGAATCAGATTTACTACCATCTGCGGTAGCAACGCCTGTCTCAGGAGCAGATGGTTCATTCTTAGTATCCGTCCTAATTTCATCAGAAGCCTTGTTGATTAGAGCCATAAGTTCAACCTTAAGAGCTTCAATCTTCTCGTCAACCTCTGACTTCTTGTAATACACATCATCATGATTATGCTTAGCATCAGCCTTGGTATTCAGCATATCTACAGTAGCATACTCGCTATGCGTATGCTCCTTTGCGGCATACTTATCATCAAGCTCGCCAAGTGTAGCATAGATATTGTCAATTTCACCAGTAAGCACACGACCAGTCTGAGTGCCATACCAAAGCTCATCAGTTGAATATAGTAATTCGCTCATGTCATTTCTCCTATCTTATGTGGTTTGGATGTAGATAAAACCAGCGGTGCCACTTGACGGCGCAGAGCTTCCGCGAGAAATCAGCGTACCGTATAGATGGTTTGCATCTGGTTGGATAAAGTCATCTATTACCCAATAAGTTCCATCATATGTAACCTTTACTGGTTTATACTGAGTAAGGAAACTAGAATTTATGAGTGGGATTGTTGAAGACGTGCTACTAGACAATCTCATCCTGATATTCTTAGCACCAGTGCCGCTTACATTCAACGTTGGTGTTGTTGTGGTGCTTGTTACATGTGGTATCATTACAATGCTTTTACCAGTAGCCAAACTAAATCCACTAACGGTTGCGGTATATGCAGAGCCACTACCACTTGTTGACACTCCGTTATTACTAAACGCATAATTAGCATAATCAGCACCGTTCGCCCAGTTAGCAGAGCCTACTTTAACATTGCCCGCACTAGACCATTTTAATGTTCCGCCTTGGTCAAATGCATCAATGCCAACAAGAAAATCTTGACCATCTCTACTTGGAAGAGAATTTGAATTAAACTTTATCGGGCCATTCATTGTACCACCAGCAAGAGGTAGATAAGAGTGAGAGTGGCTTGCGGGAGCTGCGCCAACTTCGCTTGCTGTATATGAAGGTTTAGAAGATTGTTTCGCCCAAGCGTATACGTCACTTGCTGGCATAGAGGACGGTCTACCAGAAACATTTGTCCATTCTACAGAACCAGCTGTATTAGCATGGCTTACAGATTGCGAACCAATATCAGCTGTTGTAATACATTGACCATAATATGAATTGTCTGAATTATACAGAGAAACATTCGGAGTACCATTTAAGCCTTTGACGCAAAAAGCACCACCCTTATTGTGGTCACCAATAGCAGCATCATTGCCAACTACATACCAAGTATTGTTTGCGAAATACGGTTCTAGCTTAGAAGGGAAATCTGTAATTTGAGATTTCGTGTGTGTGTGCGATGAATTTGCTTTCCCATTGAGCTTAGAGTCAACTTCTGATTCTGTATAGTATCTATCGTCATGTGTATGAGATGATGGTGTAAAAGTAGAAGGTTTACCACTGACACCGCTCCAAGGTACTGTATCGGCATTTGTAGAATTACTGATTTTGCCTTCAATTGTATCTTTAATTCTTAATGTCATAGTACCACCTCCTAAATAAGCTTTCTAAATTTAAACACAACATTGTCTGCTTTAGTAGCAGCGATATTAGAAGCTATCTGCAACTTAAGATAATTACTGCCGCTTGTACGAATTGTGCGTAAGTAAATCTCACCAGAATTATCAGCATGACCAGCATTATGCAACAAGATTTCCTCGGCATTTGTGCTGTTGGTTGCACCAGCATACCAACTCATGACACCAGACCAGATTTCACTATAAGTTCCAATACCATCATCTGAAGATAATCCTCCAACCTGAACAACATAAGTACCAGTTGAAAGACTGCTGCCAGAAATACCAGTGTCCATCCAAGCAGTTGTAAGCTTAAGAGACTTAGTGATAGAAACAACATCACCTAAAGCATCTAACTTTTTTTTGTCATTAGCCGTCATAAGACCACGAGCAGAAGCGGTAGCATTGTTATATGTAGTGTCAGTGAATACAGCATTAGAAGGCACAGATTTTCCTATAGTGTATGCAATTGCCACTGGCTTTCCACCAGAAAAATAAACAGGCTGAGTCGTGCCGCCAGCAGATGAATCAAGCTTTACAGCACTATTTGCAGAACCACCAGCAGAAGAAGAGCCAGCATAATTATGCGTATGACCAACGTCCGCCTTCTTATCAATAAGCGTTTTAAGCTTAGTAAAAGCTCGGCTTAAGCCAGCTTTATCAAGATAACCCATAATAGTTCCTCCTAACATAAAGGGAGTTCTATAAATGAAATACAGGGATGATAAAATACGTCTTTTAACTCACGTAAATTACCAGCCATGTAACCATTGATGAATTAATAATTCATTTTAATTTTATATATAAATATATTAACTTCCGAATACCTCGGTAAAAGCCGTGTCAATATCATCGTTAGTAAGTGACGGGACTGAATCAGCTTGTCCCTTAACATTTCCATGAAAACCATCTGGTTGAATAGAACCGACTAATATTTTACTATCACTCGTACCGCCTTGGTTCTGATAGAAATTCCAAATACCACCATATTCATGGAAGTCAACATAGTCGTGTCCAGCATAACCGAAATCTACCCTGTGGTAATACTTAGTCTTATCACCTTCACCAACCATAGTTGGCGTAACGAAATAATTGGTAGCGGCAACCTCTGGTGCAGTAAGTCTACCAGTCATCGTATCACCAGATTTATTTACCTTACTATCGATAAATGTTTTGAGCTTTGCAAGAACTCGCTCTAATCCAGTTTGGTCTACAAAGCTCATTTGACACACCTTCTAAAAGAAGCTACATCATTTTTTTTTTTTGATTTTCACCATAAAAATCACCACACATTAACCGAATACAGCGGCGAACGCGGCATCAATCTCATCATTGGTAAGAGCATTATATGTAGTGTTCGTATCCTGAGTGGTGATTGTACCAGTAGTTCCGTCACCGCGAGTATATGTAACAGTGCGACCACTTACAGAAAGACCCTTGATATAAGTGGTGTTAATTTGTTGACCAGCAGAATCCTGAGTTGCCTTTGTAGCAGAGTCGGCAGTGGAAGCCTTAGTAGCACTAGACGCACTACCAGCAGAAGTAGCATACTTAACAGACTTATTGGAATCCGCAGTATTGTCTACATTACCTAGACCGACAGTACCCTTAGAGATAGCAGCCCAAGTTGCATCGCCGCGCAGGAAATAGCCTTGCTGACCCTTTGCTGGAGCGGCAACATAACCAGCAGTACCAGCTGCGTCAGTTGTGGCACCCCTCAGCGCAGTCCAAGTGTTGTTATCTGGTGGAACCTGCCAAGTGCCATCACTACGGAGATAGCGGTTAGCAGCGCCAGTAGCGGGGGCTGGAACTAGACCATGCCCACCAGCGGCAGAAGATGTAGCGCCCTTGAAATCGCTATAGGTGGTGTTGTTATCAGCAGCCCAAACAGCAGTACCGTCAGCAGACCACTTTAGGAACTGACCAGCAGAGCCGCCAGAAGGAATATGCTTATTACCAGAAGATGTAGGGTGTGTATATACAGTGTCCTGAGCAGGAATACCTAGAGCTGTAATGTCGCTCTTCTGAACGGCAGTAGCGGCAGTTACGTGACCCTGAGCATTGGTGGTAATCTTATAAAGACCATTTGCAAAAGCAGAACCCTTAGCGGCAGCGTGATTGTAAGCAGCAGCACCACGGTCACCACGATATGCGGTAGAAGAAGTCTCTCCTAGAGCGATAGTCTCAGAGATAACAACATAAGCAGAACCGCTCCAACGATAGGTTTTACTATCGTTTAGGTTGATATAAATCTTGCCGCTCTCAGCAGTAATCTCGGTAGCATAAGTACCGTCTGTCTTCTTCTCCTTGTAGAACTTACCGCCGTTTAGATAACCTTCAATAACATCATCGACAAAGCTTGGAAGGTTGGCAGATGCGATTACGCCGTTAATAGCAGAAGCATTGACTGAAGTAATATCGGCAGCACCATGCTTATGTGAAGCAGCAGCCTTGCCAGAAAGCTTACCATCAACCTCAGACTTCTGATAATACAGGTCATTGTGATTGTGTTCAGAAGGAGCGAAAGTAGCGGGCTTTCCAGAGACGTTTGCCCAAGCTACAGCGCCAGCACTGCCAGCGCTGGTGGCATACTTAACAGATTTAGCTGAGTCGGCTGTGTTATCAACATTTCCAAGACCAACCTCTGCCTTTGTGTACGTTGGCTTCGTAGGTGCCTTAGCCCATGCAGATACATCGGAAGCAGGCATGGAGGTTGGGAAGTCTGTAATTTGTGCTTTGGTGTGTGTATGGCTAGAAGCAGCAGCGCCAATCTCGCCAGCTGTTGGCTTATCGGCTGTTGTATAGACGCGCTTCCACTCGCCCCAAGCATTGTCATAGAAATTACGAATATAGACTTTCGGCACAGAGCTATCGTACTCATACAACTTCTGTGTAACACCAGCGTTAAGCAGAACCTCCATAGCGAAGGCAATCTTCGTTGGGCAGTTCTTAAGACCAGCAGCGGTAGCACTTGCAGAACACTTATACCAGCCAGCAGTTGTAATTGTATTTAGGTCGGTGCTTGCCGCAATCTCAGTTGTCAAATGTGTGCTATGTGAGTGAGAAGTATCAGACTTACCAGCAAGCTTGCTGTTAATCTCAGATTCGGTATAGTATCTGTCATCATGGTTGTGACTTGTATTTGACTTACCGCTTAGCTTTGAATCGACCTCTGTCTTGCCATAATAAAGGTCGTTATGGTTATGGGCGAAATCTGTAATATCGGCTTTAGTATGTTTATGGCCTATCTTTGAGAACTTTGCATTGATTTTCTCAAATAGATGTGTTAAACCAGCGTTGTCTAGAAACTTAGTTTCAGCCATGTAACCACGTCCTTTCGATATGTATATTTCTTAACATCATCACCACCACGCTTTTAAATAAGTTGTGTTTGATAAAAGTAGGATGGTGATGATGTTAAGAAATAATTGTTATAAAAAATAATTACCCTACAATTATTATTATTCTGACAATTGTAGGGTAGACGATATAGTAGATGTGATGTGGGAATAGGCATATACACCTATTCCCATCCACTTAAAACCATTATTCTATTTTTGCCATATTAAGCATAAGCATTAGGAGAATAAATTATCAATCTCCTCGTTAGTAATGGCAACAAAGCCGTCACCAACCTTAGTCTCAAGAGCAGAGATGCGGTCGCCATGAGAGCTTAGAGTGGTAGTATGACCACCAACAGTGGTATTAAGAGCAGCAATGTCAGACTTGTTCTTGTTGGCAGTAGCCTGAGCGTCAGTACCAGCCTTCTTAGCATCTGCGATTGCCACAGTAACCTTACCATCGGGAGCAATAGCGGCCTGAAGGTCGTCAATATCCTTCTCGGCAGCAGTTACACGGGTGGTGAGAGCGGTAACGTCAGAAGCAGCAGCCTTGGTAGCAACGACATCCTTAAGCGCGTCAACATCGCCCTGAGCCTTATCAGCAGCAGCCTTAGCGGTGGTAATCTTACCATCAAGAGCGCTGTCTGCGGCAATGCGAGCATCAGACTCTACCTTAACGGCAGCTTCGATCTGCTTTGATACAGAACCCTCGCCATCGCCAAGCTTTGCTTCAACGGCATTCACGCGAGTGTCAAGAGCGCTCTCTGCACCAGTAGCGCGAACCTTCTCGGCATCAACAAGCTCTTTGATGTAAGCAACAACAGTAGTTGCGGTAGCACCCTCTGGGATGTCGCCAACCTTTGTCTTAAGAGCGGCAATGGCGGCGTTCATAGCAGAAGCATCGTCTGGGTGATTCTGAATCCAAGCGGCAATCTCCTGTAGCGTATCAAGGCTCTCCTTGGCACCCTCGGGAATAAGCTGCTTAGTAAGCTCCTCGTTGGCAATTGTACGTGCAGACTTACCAGCATCCTCTCCGACAAGGGTAGAAACCTTGCCCTCGACAGCATCGGCACGACCAGTAAGAGCAGTGATATTGTCGGCGTTTGTCTTGATTAGACCGCGAACCTCGGTATCATTATAGGCAGCGTCCTTAACCTTCTGAATCTCGGTCATGACGGTGGAACCCTCGGGAACGGCACCAACCTTAGCGTCAACAGCATCAGCTGCACTCTTAGCATTGTCGGCAGCGGTCTGAGCAGCAACAGCCTTAGCATCAACGGCAGAAATCTTAGTCTCAAGACCAGCCTTGGCATCGGCAACAGCCTTTGCAACAGAACCCTCGGTATTAGCGCCACCATTAAGAGTTGCAATAGCTTCAGTATTGGTCTTTACCTGACCGTTGGCAAGCTCATTAACCTTAGTCTCAGCAGTGCCAGCTGCATCGTAATTTACAGCAAGGCTGTCAGCATAGTCCTTAGCAGACTTAAGAGCAGCTGCATCCTTAGAATCAATTACGGCCTTAATCTTCTCATCATAATGGGTAAGTCCAGCAAGGTCAATATACTTCTTTTCGGCCATAAGTTTTCCTCCTATTTAAAGAGATTGTCAATATCATTGTTGGTAGCGGTATCAATAGACCCGCCACCAGAACTATCTGTTTTATTCGCTACCACGACATATGAGTTCGCAGTTTTGTCGTAAACAGATATTTCTTTTTTTGTTTTATCAACATATAATGTTTTTTCTTTGGCTTGCCCCAATTCTGGCAGTTCAGCTCCTATGAATACTATATCATCTGGCTTAGTTGTTATCTGAGTCCAGCCGTTATCGTATCGCCAAAGAATAGCAGTTTCGATAACAAAATAGTATCCATCGAACGGAGAGGACATTGAAACCCTCTCATAATCTGTTTCCAACTCCGTAATTTGGTTGTAGAATGTTCTCTTATCATTCCAGTCAAATGCTATTCTGCATTTGTCTTTTACAAATATAAGCCGACCATTCTGAATCAACAAACTAGATAGTTTTTCGGAGGTAGTCACAACGACCGACATTGGGGCTTTATTCGCCGTATCTGTCATATTTTATTACCTCCAAAACTAGGGCTAAAACTCTACTACGTCAACACTACCCCCAGCAACGGTATCGGCATAGTCTTTTGCAGACTGTAGGGTTTTCTCTTGAGCCTTCGGCAGAACGGAATTGGCAACAATATTGATAGCTTCCTCTAGCGTCTTACCAGCTGCAATCTTGTTTCCATCCGTTTCATCAAAGCTATCGACAGAAGAAACAACAATGTCGCTCTGAGTGCGCGGCGTGTTGATGACTGTATTCTTTGTCTTGTCTAGCCAAGCGATTTCGCCATCATCAAGATATAGAATATCATACTCATCAATTATGCCATTGGTTTTCGCAGTATCGATATTAGCCTTGCTGCCGAATGCATTCTTTGATTTAATCGCCATACAGTACCTCCTTTTATTGTGCTAGTAGTTACATATTAAAACAGTCATATAGACCATTTTTCAAAAGGAAGGGCGGCATATTTCTATTTTCCCAATATATATGCCATTTCATCTTTCGTTATTTTATTGTTATTATATAAAGAAACGACCTTTGTCTCTTTAATGATATTGTTGTCATATAGGCGCTTTAAAGACTCTACAAACTGATTCATTTAAATCACCCCATCGCTTAACAGCATAGCCGTGTATGCATCGATAATTTCCTCTGGGGTCTTCATATTAAGAACCTTTAGCTGTTCATATTCGTATTCATCAATCTCTTCCAGTCGAACAGTATCATACCCATCAACTGGAATTAAATATAGCGATTCCTCATGCCAAATATGTTTACCATCAGAAGAATAGATAGCCTGTGCTTCTTCTTCGTCACAGAATATCATACGGTCATACTTCTCCTGATACTTTAAATATATGAGTCTGTCAAGCACATCAACAACTTTATCGTCTTTTATGACCTTGTAGAACATGCGCTCACCTCATTAAAAAGGGTGCCGCATATTTAAGCGACACCCTGTAATATAATTAGAAAGAAATCTCAATCAATACGCCGTTTTGTGTTCCAGCTGTATTGAATCCATATAAATCGCCCTGCTCGTTTACAGTATAGATATAATTTGTATACGAAACATTTTGTGAGCGAGTCCAATAAGGCGTGTAATCTCCGTCAACAGCTGCACGCTTCCTAGCATCATTAGATGTCATATAGGAAATGATTTCACCTTCGTTGACAAACGGCTCTCCACTGACTTCATATGAATTACTAAGTTCGATAGCGGCAGGAATGGAGATGTAGCATTGAGCAGCGCTTAGTTCCTTTGACCCGTTGCCTATAGAAGAGTTAACAGTAACCTGCTTAATGAGAAGTTTAATCTTTATAGGCAACGCTTCGTAGAATCTTGTATTCAAGAAACTATTCAGGTCAGAGCCAGTCCAACCACCAGCGTTACTTCCGTTATTATTGAACACGCGCTTCCTATCAAGTAGGTGTTTTGCGAGTAGGCTGAATGTACAACGCTTAGAAGGCTCATTGCTTAGATAGTATTTCTTGAAGCTGCATACCTCAAGCGCAATATTCTCGTGTGTCCAGCTCGCAAGCTTCTTGCAAACTGTATCGCCAAGGTCTTTATACCAAATCTTGCTCCAATACACATTGCCGACAGCGTAGTTCTCATATGCGCCATCGTCAGCCTTAGAGCAACCGAATACAAGAGTGCTATCTATGATTGTTGACTTTGTTCTTTCAATCTTTACAATGTCTGGTTCATTTCCATTAAGGTTAGAATAATACACGTATATATTATTGTCGCCCTTTTTATGTCTAAGCACAACCATGTCACGGCTACCGACAGAACCAGTACCAGTAGAAGACGTACCCCAGCTCGTCTTGATTCCACCATTAGACCATAGCTTGAATCCGTTTGAACCGTTTGACTGGAAGCACTGGGCAATTACGCCCTTTTCTGGTGTGCCATTTAAGAACTTATAGTCAATTGCCAACACGAAATCTTTGTCGGTATCGAAAAGCTTGATTCCAGTATCGACATAATTATTACCAGCAAATACGGTTTTCTCAGAGATAACCGTATTAGATGTAATATCATCATAGTCAATATCATATCCCATGTTAAATGAGTATGCATCGCCAGCCTGAATCTCGGCACCAGAATTATCAACACCAAGTTTTGTAATTGCATAAATCTCAACTGGACGCATATCGCTAAGCTCTTTGCCAGCAAGTGCATCTGGGGCATAAGTAAACGTATCGAAAATTGCGTTTACGGTCTTATCGCCATCGATAAAGCCACTCTTATCCCATCTGTCAAACATATAATATTTATATGCATTTTCCTCAAGTGTATAAGTTGGGATTGCACCAGTGTATTCAACATTTTCACCATATAGGCCAGTAGACTCCTGAAGCGTTACGCCACGGGAAACATACTTGATGGTATAGCGTCTCGTTGTTTCGCTATATGTCGCCTTTATCGTTCTATCGCTGAAGATAGCAGTCAGTGGCAAATCCCAGCCATTAAATGTAAAGTCCGTACTTACAGAGCTTGGCTTAGTCGGTGTATCAATAGGATTGTCAGCTCTCGTCAACGGGTCAACGGCATTGCCGCCCTTGTCAACATACTGAGTATCGAGAACAGTATCATCATAATTTACAAACTTGACAACAAACTGCTCGACCATCGTATTGAATACAATCTCTAAATCAGGCCATGCTTCCTGATAATCATACAACTGCTGCTGCTTTACAATAGGAACGTGTACCGTGCCAGCCAACACAGCCTTATCGACATTGTATCCGTTCTTATCGATACCAGCCATCTTGTAGATTCTATCAAGAAGAGACGTATCTTCGAGAGTCCAATCGATACCAGTAATTCTAACCCTGTTGACGTTCTTAGCTTTATTTATCAGGTCTTTAACATCTATCGTATCACAGTTCTCTATGATAAGCGTAGAAATTGAATCGTATCCAGCAATAGAAAGATTTGTCAGATACATCAGATTCTTCATGTTGATAGACGTAAGCGTATCAGGTAGCTGAGCTAATCTGATACTACCGCCACTTGCGAATAAAACACCTCTAAGTCCAGAGCCAGAAGCGTACAGCTCCTCTAGATTCATGCACTTTGAGAAGTCCAAGCTGCTTACAAGATTAGGAGTGTTTCTGATATCAAGCTTCTCAAGAAGCTTATTGTTTCCGATAACGAGATTTGTCAAGAAGGTATTGGAATACCCTTCTGTTGCGTTACCTATGATAAGCTCCTTTAGCTTTTCAGCCTTAGAGAAGTCATTATCATGTATATAGCAGGCAGACACATCGCCGACAGACTGAATTCTTGACGCGCCATATATAAGTACAGCTGTATCGTCCATTGTATCATATGGACATGTGATATCATACTGTTTGCCAGCTTTAGCCCTCACCTGAGTAGGCAAGGAGTTTCCGAACATGACGGAAAGATACATATCAGAGAATGGAGTGAGATGAAGAGTATAGTTTGGTGCAACAACTGCGTCCCTTGGAGTGTTACATCTAAACATAATCTGGTCAGATGTAGCGGTATTGCCAATGAACTTAGTCGCCATATACATCTCTTGGTCGCGCTCAAACTGTCTGCGCTGATACTTCTTCTTGCCATTCATCATTTGTTCAAGGAAGCGGGTATTGCCATCCTTATAAGGACGTTCGTATTTACGCACATAGTCAACGCGCCAAAGCTCTTCGCACCACTCGTTCTGTTTCTCATCAAAC
>UMJD01019658.1_pt1 | contig 13138 bp, 10 predicted proteins | sample 1965951 | NCBI WGS metagenome assembly UMJD01 (sample SAMEA4836142, study PRJEB28245) | human gut metagenome | biome: gut microbiome; material: fecal sample | place: Denmark | collected 2008 | reverse complement strand
AAGCCATTCTCATCCATACGAACATAATCCACTATTTTTGCCATATTCCTAGTAACATCTTCATCCAACGAAATTCTTTTCCCATAACGTTCTGTAAATAATTCGCGTGGATAAATCTCAATATCTGCTGTATCAAATATTGCTAATTCGATCAATAATTGCTTTTCTAAATCCGAAAAACTTTTAAATGTGATATTTAATTTATTTTTGTTTCTCTTAAAAACATTGCCATATGTTAAACTTGCAATCAGATTAGCCATGCTTTTCTGCTTATAAATTTCATTAGGCTGCGCATCCTCTCTTAAAGATGCCATGTAAGACAAATGATTTTTTGCTTTTAATTTGTCTCTCACTATAATCGAATCATCTCTTGAAAATCCATCCTTCTGTTTATAATCGCAATAACAATTTCCCTCCAGATAATATTTACGCTTCTGATGATAATATGTCCTCGATGCAGTTAAAATAACAAGTTTCTTATCTCCTATATTTTTCGTAAATATCCTTTCAATTTCTTCATAATAGAAACTTGCATTGTCAATGATTATCGCAAATTTATTGTTTGCACTTGTATTTACATAATTAATAATGGACTGTGTATTAAGATAACGGCCTCTATATTCCAGAATATCGTATCCTTTATTTTTTATATAATATCCTAATTGTTTAAGCAAACATGATTTTCCGGAAAAATATCTTCCATAAATACTAAAACAATATATATTGCTATCTTTTTCTAATAACTCATCCAATTTATGTACTGCATTTTTTAAATTGGAGTCTTCAAAAGTCCAGCCATCATACACATCCTGCCATACACAAAAATTCCCTTCGTACAGCTTACTTTCATATGGCTTTTTATATAACTTTACGATATTATCAAGCAAATAAATTCCGTTGTAGGATAAATCCATTTTCGCTCTGTCAAGTTCATCCGGCTGATAATTAATTTCTGCAATATATCTTAAAAATTCTTCATTTGATGCCTGGATTAATACTGCCCCTAATTTTTCCACTTCTTTCTTCAGGTATCTGGAAGGTTTATAATCAATAAATACTAACTTGTTATTCCTATATTGACATCCAGCATCTTCATATATTTTCAAATAATATTTAATATCCGGTTCATCCATCCTTGCCCCAATAAATATAACGTTATCCCTTTGAATATCATTCGAAAATTTATTTAATTTCGCATCCAGCTTTCTGGTAATCAGTTCCGTATATTCATCTTCAGAAAATATAACGCCCTCTTCCATATTTCTAACACAGCCATGTAACTTAAATAATTGTGTTGACTTTGAATTCGATATCAGCCTCTGTTTATTTTGAACAACGATATTCTCTCCCTGTTCCTCATAGATATTTTCTACCAGATCATCAATATTTACCGTATATATATTTTTCCATGGATATTTCACTAAATAATCATGAAACTCTGCCGGTCTGGTATTGATATACATTTCATGCAATAAATTATATAATTCTGTCTTTCCATGATATATACGATATATCTCATCACTCAGCTTTCTCAGATCATAGCCTTTTACTTCTTCCTCATCTTCCGGACCAATCTTATCTTTTGCCAACGTATCATAAATATATTCCTTCAATTTGCAACCATCCATTGCATTCGCCTTATTCGAAGCTCCACATGAAAAACCAGCTCCCAAAAACAGAATTGGTGTATTATCCGTCAATAAAATACTATTTAACAGTTCCTTTGCTCCTTCTAAAGTTTTTTCCATTTATAATTCCCCCATATCTCCGGATCAATTCCTCATTTGTAATTTATTTTATTATAGCACAAGAACTCCCCATATGGGAAGCCCTCTTACCTGCTCAGTCTTTCTATTATACTGTACTCTTTCCAAATACCCTAATATACTCCTGCGCTGCCTGCAATGAAATATCTAATTTTACCTGCAGTCTTTGTAAAATATCCTCTTCCGGCAAACCAAGATCATAACAAGTATCTATAATCCCTTCTGCTTTTCCACGTGCTTCTCCACGAGCCTCTCCCTCTTTTGCTGTCTCCTCAAATACACTCCACATACTGTTTCCTCCCTCCTGCTTCAACGCAGCAAAATCAATCTTACAGTTGGCAGCTCCAGCCACCGTTTTAAGTATCATGTCGCTGACTTCATGCTCCTTTGTGTATTCAATCGCTTTTTCTTTTTTATCTCTTATTGAATTATTTTGATCTAACAGGATTTCAAACAGATTAAATAAATCCTGATTGTTTCCATTATGAAAATACAGATTGTTCTGTCTTGCTTCGACCAAAAGCATCCGGTAATCATTGACATACGGTGCCATCTCTGCCGGAATATCTAAAATCCCATGTAACGATGTCGCTGCATCCCATACTTTTTCGCCATAGTAGATCACGATCGTGACGACCGGCAACAGACGGTCTGTCTTTTTCATTTTGGATAAAAATTCGTGCTCGTCAAGTCTTGCATCCTGCTGTGCTGACTGCTTTTTGTATTGTCTGGCATTATTATTATACTGTTTCTTATAAGTGGCATAATCATACCCCATAACACGAAGCGGCATGGCATAATGAATATGTTCCTGCGACTCTAAGCCAAGTAAAACCAGCTGCACACCATAGGCAGTTGACTTTTTCATAATCTTAATATTGTCCCTGGCAGCCTTTACACCCTCAGCCTGCTTCCGGTGCTCCAATACCACAGAATCTTCCGTATCTTCGTTCTCCAGTTCATCTGCTCTTATGATCTGGCTGCCTCCAAATAATACTGCATTAAAAAGATCTGCAAATTCCTCGTTCCCACTCCAATAATTTTTCAGCACTGTGTCCGATGACACACCTTTTTCTTTTCTTCCGATAATATTCTCCTCCTTTGTGTGTGGGAGAATATTGTCGTTTCGAATTCTCCCTTTTTTATTTGGGAGAATAATGCCGTTTCGAATTCTCCCTGCTTTTGGGTGATTAAAAGCATTGAAAATTCTTATATGCGGGCTGTAATCTGGTCACTTGTAACCATCTGCAACGCCGCGTTGAATTGATTTTTGAATGGCTTTCGCCTGATAGATGATTAGAATATAATGCTTTGAGGCAATTGTAGCACATTACAAGAAGTTTGTCATTTAATTTCCTGAATTTTAAGATTTTTCATAAAATTTTATATTACAAACTTCCTCTCTGTTTATAAAACAATTCAACTATTCTTTTAAACCTCATTTTTATTTTCTTCCACTTTTTCCCGACCATACCGGGTAAAGATTTTATTTTTACATTCAGCCCTACATTATAATACTTATATATTTTTTGTTCATATTCTTCTAACTGGTTCAAATCATTTTTTAATTGATCGATTTTATTTCTTCTTTCTGCTGTCATTGTTTTGTTACTTTCAATTTTCAGACATGCCTTTATTTCCTTTTTATATGTCTTAAACAACTTTTTCAAAGAAGAAACAGTAGTTTTAACGTTATCAACGTCAGTCTGATTATTTTTTATATACTGATACATTTCCTCCATATTTGTTTTATATAATAACAAATTCGTTTCTGTTTCATTTAAAATTTTCTGTCTGCTCGTATATATTTTCACACAAAATTTACGATATTTTTCATACTTAATAACCCAATTCCAAAAAATCTTTATCGCCTCTATATAGCTTAAAATACTTACCAGAGAATTCAATAATGGTTCACCTGGAACAACTATTTGCAGGTAACCATTTAACAAAATTGGAATTTCAAACAAACCTATCAAAATGACCAGCTCTACTGTCAATACTTTAAGGAACGAATGTACTATAAATTTCTCGCCTAATGAAATCCGAATAAGATCCGCCACAAAAATTATTAACTTTATAATTCCATAGACCATTAATGTATATATACTTACTTTACCTACAACTGTTATCCATGTATAAGGCGGATACTGACCTATATGTAGATATAAACAACATATTGCTGAATTTATAAGTATCATTGTCAATATTTCTACAAAAGCCTGCGAATAACCATTCACTTCGTTTTTAGACCTGTCCCAATCTTCTTTAAGCATTATTGATATATAATATATTAATAGTTCTTTGTGTTTTTTGAAATCACCTTCATTATCTACTTTTTTAACTTGATTTATTTCATCCCAAATATAAGCATCTTCTTTAATATCTTTTTTGTTTCCCCAGCCACACGAATTGATATTCAATTCCAGCTCCACAAGATACTTTTCAATATTTTTTTCATCCTGTCCTGAAAACTCACATGCCTGAATTTTTTCACTTATCAAACGAATTGTATCCCGCCACTTTTTCCTCTCCTCTGTTATATACTTCAAAGTATTATTTTTTCTGTTATTATACTGGTTAAATATAGTTGTGATAATTGTACTGACTACTGCAGAACCTAATAATATACTTATTCCTGAAGTTATTTCTCCCATATGCAATTCTCCTTTTATCTATTTTTGTAGTTTTTATTCTTGTAATATAAGGGTTTTCTTATGAAAACCCTTATATTACACAATCCGCGATCACATATCATCAAATTCTATCGGTGGTAAAATAGTCGACTGCAACTGTTCTATATACTCTCTTAAATCAGGATTTTCCAGTTTTTCATCCAGATCCGGTAATTCATCTAAAGGAATATTTTTAAATGGGATTTTTCTATAACCTATTTCATTTTTTACTTCATCTGCAAGAATGATATCATACCCAGAATCCTTGAAAGCAGATAATACACTTATCTCATCTTCCACCATGCTGATCAACAGTCTTTTTTGAACTGGTGTGATCATCCAGGAAAATTTATCAATCACATCTACACACTGACACAGAAAATATCTTTTCTTATCGTCCCTGTAAACAAAAATCATAGGAATATTATCAAACAAAAATAAAACTTTTTCTATTTCCAAATCTCCATATTGAGGCACATTTTTAAAATAAATCATATTTTACACCTCCTCTGACTCATGAAAATTTTCAAATACTTTTTCCACTTCACCTTCAAAAATCCACCAGTCTACATGTAACTTATCGGAATAATCCTTCTCCCGTTCAATAGTTCTTTGCACCAATCCATTCGTTGTCCTACCCTGTAAAATAATCGGATGTGGATATATTTTCTTTTTCAAGCATTTAACAAATTTCTCACAAGGCTTCTTATCTAAATATACGGATGTTGAATATGTTCCTACTTTATCCTTTGGATACCGCATTTCATTATCTGATAATATTCCAGCCTGAATTTCCTCATATGTACTTCTTTTGGAATTCTGGACTTTCTGGTGTTTGCCATAATGTTGTCCTCCATAATTGTAGTAAAATAGACTAACCACAATTATTTACTTATTTCTGTTTAAACGCCCAAAACTTATTTATCACAAAATTCAATGGTACACTTATCAACAGATTAATAATTGGTGCAATAAATTCTGAAATTCCAACTACCTGCACCCACAAAATCAGTAAAATACTATTTAAAAACAATCCTGTAAAAGAATACGAAACATATGTCTTTAATAACGCTTTCCATACTGAACGCTGTTTTCCTTCTTCCAAAACAAATACCAGCTTGTTGTTCCAGTAAAACGACCATAACACACTTAAAACAAATGCAATCACCTGTGCAACCAGATAATCACTTTTCGGTAAAACTCCCGCCTTTTGAAACCCAATAAGACTGACAGCATACAATACATATGATATAACCGTGTTACTTACACCCACAATTCCAAACTTCACGAACTGCATAAATGCATCAAACTGACTTTGTGTCAGTTCTTTTCCAATTAATTTAAAAAACAGATTTAAAACAGCATGTGCAATTACCTCGATCCAATGCCATATCACGGTTCCTACATTTTGCATTTTTATTTTCAACCTTTCATTAAAATAAGGCACTCCACAGAGTGCCTATTCTGTTATAAATTCTTCAATTTGACGTTTCATACAGTCTGCTACATCACCATGCTGCAGATAAATATGTGACCATTCCACAATCTTTTCCATGGTTGTCTCAACGTTCCATCTTGGTTTCCATCCAAAGGTACGCTTCAGTTTAGAACAATCTAATTTCAAGAAATTTGCCTCGTGCGGTCCACCATCGTAGCGATCAATCCATTTTATAGAATCGCCTGTTGCCCTGTTCCATTTTTCACAGAAAAGAGTTACCAGGTTACCTGTTGTCCAACAATCAGTTTCATCCGGTCCAACATTATAATTTCCAGCATATTTTTTATCCTCATACTGGGCTTTCGCAATCATAAGATACGCAACAACCGGTTCTAAAACATGTTCATATGGTCTTGTGGAGAAAGGATTTCTTACAATGATATCCTCCTTTTTCTCCGCTGAACGGATGCAATCAGGGACAATACGATCTACTGCAAAATCACCGCCTCCAATTACATTACCGGCACGCGCTGTTGAAATTGCAACATCCATATCTTTAAAAAATGAATTCAGATAACTGCTGGTTACAAGTTCGGAACATGATTTCGAATTTGAATACGGATCATATCCATTTAATTCTTCATTCTCTCTGTATCCCCACTCCCATTCTTTGTTCAGATATACTTTATCTGTCGTAACATTTAAAAATGATTTAACTGATGAAGTTAAACGGACACATTCTAAAACATTTACGGTTCCCATCACATTCGTTTCATAGGTATATACAGGATTCTTATAGGATTCTCTCACAATTGGCTGCGCTGCCATATGAATCACGATCTCTGGCTGTACCTCATCAAAAACTTTTTTCATATGGTCTAAATCACGCACATCCCCTATGACAGACTGCATATGGTCTGCAAGATGACACATTTCAAATAAACTTGGATCTGTCGGTGCTTCAAGCGCATATCCTGTTACTTTAGCTCCTGCCATAATAAGTAACTGACACATCCAGGATCCCTTAAATCCTGTATGCCCGGTAATCAATACCTTTTTATCTTTGTAAAAAGAAACATCAAGCATTTGATTTATCCTCCTGTTCCTCCGTAAAATTCAAACGTTCTTCTTCAATAACCAGCGGACGATTCATGATACGTTTGTTCATACTCATAACATATTCACCTAATAAACCAATAAAAAATAACTGTGCCGACCCGAGAATACATACTGCAAGTAAAATCGGAATTGTTCCAGCAACAAACCTGTCCCAAAAAACTAATTTCATAATCAGATAAACCAATGCAACTATCAAACTAACCATTGAAAATATAAATCCAATAATAGTGGCAATTCTTAATCCTACTTTCGTGTAAGATGTAAAGCTTAACATAGCTGCATCGTATAATGTTGCCCAGTTATTATGTGTCTTTCCTGCCTTACGTTTTGGCTGAGTATACGGTATATCTTTTCTTTTATATCCTAACTCAGCAACAATTCCCCTGATAAATGGTGTCGGATCCTTTAAATTGCGTAATACTTCAATAAAACTTTTATCATACAGTCCAAAACCAGTAAAATGCTCAATTTGTTCAACATCAGACATCTTCTTAATCATTTTATAATAGCAGGTTCTTAAAAACCGCATTATTTTATTTTCTTTACTTCCTGTCTTAATTCCACTTACAATTTTATAACCATTCTCCCATTCTTTTACAAATACCGGTATTAATTCTACAGGATCCTGAAAATCACAGCAAAGACTAATTGTACAGTCCCCTGTCGTCTGACACATTCCATAAACTGGTGAATTAAACTGTCCAAAATTCTTAGCATTAAAAATTGCTTTCACTTTAGGATTCTTTTTACACATTTCTCTCAAATATTCTCTTGTCTTATCCTGTGAACAATTATCAATAAATAAAATTTCGTAATCATATGAAGACAATTCTTTTTCTAATACATCAATAACTGCTGCACATATTTCCCTTACATTTTCCTCTTCATTATAACAGGGAATCATCACACTTATTTTTTTCATCTGTTCTTTTCCTTTTTATTCACAATGCACCATTACTTTAACCAAATCTGCTGGCTTATCTCTCATAAGATAAAGTGCTTCTTCCACTTTGTCAAGTCCATATAAATGATGTGTAACCAATGGTGTCGGATCAACTCTTCCAAATTCAATCATGGACATGATCCTTTCAATACGAGCCCGGCCACCTTTTGCCAATTCCATGTGCAATGTTTTTCCGCACATACCTCTTCCACCTGAAAAAATTGGAAGGGGCAGATACCCGGTTCCTCCAAAATAATTAATATTGGAAATAGTTCCTATGCCATATCTCGTCATATCATATGCCTGTGTCAGCACTTCTGCAGTTCCTCCTGCAATAATCGTCGCATCAACACCTATTCCATTTGTCAATTCTTTTACCTGCTGTACAATATCCCCTTCTTTGTAACTTAAAACATCTGTTGCTCCATAGTATTTTGCTAATTGTACACATTTAGGGCGTGTTCCTACTGCAATAATACGAGCTGCACCTCGTAATTTTGCTCCTGCTACCGCCATTAAACCAATAGGTCCAATACCAATCACACATACAGTATCACCAATCTTAATATCAGCATATTCTGCCCCGGTAAATCCTGTCGTTACCACATCTACACTCATCAACGCCTGCTCTTCTGATATTTTCTGCGGAATATGTGCCAATGTAGTATCTGCATCCTTAATTAAAAAACGTTCTGAAAAAACACCTGGCTGTGTTCTTCCCAACTGATGTCCAGAAAATGGCGCTGACGCATGTCTGTCATTTCCCTCCTGAATACTTTTCTCTCTCCAATCAGGTGTAATAGCAGGTACAGCTACACGATCACCAGTTTTAAAGTCACATACATTTTCACCTACACTTACAACTTCGGCGATACACTCATGTCCTAACACTAAATTATCCTGCTTTTTAGAACCACCACCAAATACTGTATGTACATCAGACGAACATGGAGTCACAGCAACCGGTTTTAAAATAGCACCATATGGCACTAATTGCGGTTCTGGTGCATCAAACCACTTTACCTTTCCTGGTTCTGCTAACACAAACGCTTTCATACAAAACTCTCCTCTTCAATCCTTTTCATAATTTCTCTTATTCCATCACTAAATGTAGTTATTTTATGAGTACCAATTACACTATCTACTTTTTTAATCACTGGTTCTAAATCAGGTGTTCCCTCAGGATTTACTATATTATTTCCAAATTCATAATTTCCTGTTTGATTTGATAAATGATATATCTCCGTTACAAACTCTCTCAAAACCCGGGTATCTACTCCAGAAATATTATATATCCCTGTATCTATGTTTTTTTCCATCATACGACTAATCATATCAGTAAAATCATCAATATATAAATAATTCCACTTTTGAGTGCAATTACCTAACTGCACAGTTTCACCGCTATTAAACTTACGCACACATGTATCCACCAAGGTTCCAGGTCTGTCATCGGCACCATAGATACTAAAAATACGAAGATGTATAAAACGAATTTTTTTATCTCTGCAAAATTCTTCTGCCATATTTCCAAATTTCAACTTTGATTTGCCATATTCTGAAACAGGATGACATTCCATTTCCTCGCTAATTGGCTCATGTTTAACTCCATATTCCGCCTGCGAACCTGGAAACCAAAAACTTTCACACCCCAGTCTGTCTGCAATTTTTAACGCCTCCATAGAATACCAGACATTTTTGCTCTGAATTTCATAATTTGCTCTTCCTGCATTTCCCGATCCATCCCATGCAAAATGTACAAAATAATTTGCTTCTTTTATATAATCCTCAATACATGTCAAATTCTCTAATGAACCATACATCAAATGAAATCTTTCATTTTCTTCAGGCAATAAATGAATCGACGCAGAATTTTTTCTTACTAATGCAAAAACTTCATATCCCTTTTTTATAAAAGTTTTAACTAAATTTCTACCGAGAAAACTGGTTGCACCGGTCATCACAATTGTTTTCACTGTTTAATATCCTCATACATCTGTAAATTTTTTGCTTTCATCACTGCAATTTCTGTACCCTGTCCAAAATCTCTCTTAATGATCGCAGCTATTTCATCCGTATATCCAGGTGCCATAATAATAATAGCATCTACAGAATGTAGTAACGCATCTGCCGGTGAAATAATTGGTATATGCGATGCAGGCGCATATTTTCCCTGTTTAAACGGTGCTGAATCAATAATATATTCAATTTTTTTTGTAAGTTTTGCTGTTGCAGCAAGTGTGAATCCCTGATGACTTGCTCCCCAAATTGCCACTTTTTTCCCCTGCTTCTTTAATGCATCAACGTAATCATTTATCTCTTTACAGACAACGTCATAACTCTCTTTTATCTTACTAACATCAATCTTTTGTTTTTTCCGAACAATCACGGATAATGTATCCCTATTAACCATTTCCTGCTCTAACACTTCAAATCCATTTTTTTCCAACACAAACTGAAGTGTATCAAATGTATAATATACCAAATGATCCCTGATCAGTTCATAATAGCCATTATATTCTAAAATATATTCAAGACTTGGAACCGTAATAAGACCCATTCCATCTTCTTTCAAATTCTCATAAATCCCCTGTAACATTCCATTCGGATCCGGTTGATGTTCCAAGAAATTAAATGATAAAAATACATCAAACGGTCCATTTTCAATTACCGTATTCTTATTTTCAACAAATGCCTCACTAACATTCAAACCACGTTTTCTGGCAATCTCAACCAAATCATGCTTATGTTCCACTCCATATGCATCCACTGGAAATTCTGTCAAAACTGACAAAAATTCTCCCTGTCCACAGCCCACTTCAATAAATTTCTTATTTTCTAAATGATATGATTCTATCAAATGTCTATACTGGCTTTTGCGCAACTCAACCATTGTGGAAGAAAATCCACCTGAACGAATAACATCCCTATAATAATCCACTGGCTTACAATCAAACTGGACTAAACCACAGCCTTTACACTGATATAACTTCAAGCGAATTCCCTTATCCTGCTTTATTTCCTCTTCATTTGGAATATTCTGAGCAGATTCCGGCATATTATTAAAATCTAACAATGGCTCTTTCAATAACTCCGAACCACATACTAAACATTTTTTCATCTTCACACTCTCTTTCTAACAACTTTAGCCAAAACATAAAAATGTTTTGGCTAAAAAAATCTATTCTTCAATTACTGGTATAAACATATTTTTTATGATCTCTTCCCTTGGCAAAAATGGCGCAAGATCTTCCAATGGAGGACTCACAAGTGTTCCATCCTCTAGACGCTTAGTAGCACTCTTTGGCTCAAAATTCTGTTCTGCCGATACAAATATCTCGCAAAAAACTGCCCCATCTATTTTCAATGCCTGATCTACCATTTTCTTCATTTGCGCATTGGAATGAGCCTCCAGATAAGTATATCCAAACGCTTCCGACAATTTGGAAAAATCAGGGAATGATAAATCTCCACTCTCCGGTCCAATACCAATTTTACAATGTTCTTTAAACAGATTATTCTGTGTCTGACGAATAGAATGATATCCCTGGTTATTAATCACGAATATCTTAATTGGAAGCTGGTTTGTCAGAACCGTCTGTAACTCCTGCAGATTCATCATAATACTTCCATCGCCTTCTAAGCAGATAGTCGTCTTTCTTCCTGTTGCAATACATGCTCCAATTGCCGCTGGAAGACCATATCCCATGCTGGCAACTGCACTATTAATCAGGAATCGAGCCTCTTTTTGGATCACATAGTTATGGCTTCCCACAACACAGGCACTTCCGTTCGACACAACAGTCATATTTCCCTGTGGAAGATTCTGACTTAAATATTTGATAAACGCATACACATTTGCATACTTTCCATCTTCTTCCCAATGTTTTGGCTGTGTAACCGGGTAGTTTTTCTTCCACTCCTGACATTTACGGATCCATTCTTTACCAGCAAAAACGGGTACGTCCTCATCTGCAAGTTGCTCGTTCATCTGTACAAAGAAATCTTTTGCATCTGCACAAACCGGCAGCTCAACATGCAATGTCGTCTTTTTCAATTCTGCCGGATCTACATCAACCATAATCACATATGCTTCTCTTGCCCAGGTTTTCCAACTATACCCTACCTGGCGGATAGACAGACGGTTTCCAACAGCCAACACCAGATCAGCATTCTGTACTGCGAAATTACCTGGGCGGTCTCCCATGATACCGCCTCTTCCAACATATAAAGGATTTTCATCCTCAATTGCATCAATAGAATCCCAACAGGTTACAACCGGTATTCCCAGTTTTTCAACTGCTTTTCTAAACGCTCCATATCCTTCTGATAAACGGATTCCATTTCCTGCATACAACACCGGTCTCTTCGCATCTTTGATCTTCCCGATGACTTCTGCTATGACTGACTTTTCCACTGGCGCCGGATTTTCGTTTACATCCTCTGACGGATCATACCCACGCAGCTCGTCTGTTTCAATATAACATCCCTGGTAATTTACCGGAATATCAATCCAGGAAGGTCCTCTTCTGCCCGTCATTGCAAGATGATATGCCTTTTCTAACGCATATCGGATATCCTTGGGATCTTCAATCATCACAGCATATTTGCACATACTAGAAACCGATTTTGTAATATCGTATTCCTGATCGCCAACTGCACGCAATGGCAACCCATCCGTATACTGACTCATGTATCTTGCAGTCGTATCATAACGCACCTGACCAGAAATCACCAACATCGGTATAGAATCCAGCCAGCCACCTAAAACACCCGTAATCGCATTCGTTCCACCTGGTCCGGTGGTCACACATAAAGCCGCTATCTTATTATCGACTCTTGCATATGCTTCCGCTGCAATTGCACATGCCTGTTCATGATGATTGTAAGTGCAGTGCAATCCCTCTTTATGCCCTAATGCATCATTCAAATGCATGGCCCCACCACCAACTACCATAAAGCAATCTTTTATTCCGTGATTTACCAGAAAATCTGCCACATAATCCGCCAGTCTCTGTTTCATATCTTTTCTCCTCGTACTCTAACTTACTGGTTTACTGCTTCCTTAATTGTTTTTGCCATATAGTCAATCATTTCATCTGTCATTCCCGGATATACACCAACCCAGAACGTATTATTCATTACACGATCTGTGACACTGAGATCTCCAATCACACGATATCCCTTTCCTGACGCA
>UMJD01006328.1_pt1 | contig 14113 bp, 8 predicted proteins | sample 1965951 | NCBI WGS metagenome assembly UMJD01 (sample SAMEA4836142, study PRJEB28245) | human gut metagenome | biome: gut microbiome; material: fecal sample | place: Denmark | collected 2008 | reverse complement strand
GGAATGCTTTATGAAAATGCAATAGCTCAGATGCTGGTGGCAAATGGACATAAATTATATTTTTATACACACTATAATGAAAATAAGCATCGAAATGATATGGAAATAGATTTTATCATTTCCAATAACAGCAGATTAAAATATAAGATGTTTCCGATTGAAGTGAAGTCAGGAAAGCAATACAAAACGACCTCATTAAATAATTTCAGAGAAAAATACAAGGAGCGCATAGGGGAAAGTTATATTATTCATCCAAGAAATTTAATTGTAAAAGATGGAATTATATGCATTCCCCCATATATGACGATGAATATATAAAAATCTGACATACACACCAAGTTTTGGAGAGGATGGCATTATCAGTAAAAGATTCCAGAATGGCAAGGAACTGGAATTCGCAGGCTCGAAAGATTTCTGGAAAAAATTTTTAAATGAATCATAATAATCTGCGGATTTTTGACGGCGGCATACCAAACCGTTTTTTAAACAGTTTACTGAAATGATAGACGTCATCATAGCCGACTTCGGCTGCAACTTCCTGAATGCTGCCGTCAAAACCGTTTTCTAACAATTCTTTTGCTTTTTCCAAACGGATATTAATCAGGTGGCGGATTGGTGTATCGCCCGTCTCGCTTTTAAAAATACGCGAGATATAAAAAGGGCTCAAGTACATATTCTCCGCGATCTGGTCTAAAGAAATCTTTTCACTGTAATGATCCTCAAAATAATTTACGATCTGGTCGACCACATATTTTTTGCTGGTGGACTCAAACGAACAGCCGGTATTGATCCGGACCGGTTCACTCCGTTCCCGAAGCAGCAGTATTAACATCTGCATCAGGTAACTTTTTAACATGATATAACGCCCGCAGCGGCAGATATCATTTTCAGCACTCATGGCAGTACAGATCTTAAAAAGTTTCTGCCGTAATTCACCGGAAGTATGTAAAATCGGAGACTGCTCCGCAGGATCAGCGGTGAGATCTTTTAAATGCAGCGGCAGATAATTTTCCGGGAAATCCGGAAAACGGACATCACATAAACCGACAAAAAACTCCGTGGTCGGATTGGCAGGATCCGTGCAGAGTGCCTGATGCTTCTGCCCCGGATTTAAAATAATGATATCTCCTTCGGACACATCATAGAGCCTGTCCGCAATCTTGTATTTGCCGTGGCCGGACAAAATAAATGCCATCTCGATAAAATCGTGGCTGTGATAGCGTGCTTCATCTTTCAAACGTGTGCCTTTCCAGGTAAATAGAAAAGTTGGATTCAGTTGGTCAAGCAGTTGTTCCCGGTTGTCACAGCACATAGTAAGGTCTCCATTTCTTCATTTTATCGTCGATAAAAACATATTGTCTATATTTAAAATACAATGCGATGTGGATCATAAAAAGTGTGTCAAAATGTGAAATATGGGAATTTGCGCGAAGCTGGAGATCTTTTTGTGACTTGGGAGAAAATTAGAAAATCTTAGTATGCCTGTAAATACACAGTGTTGTGCTGCCACGGATGGCAGCGCAAGTCTTAACGTGCCATGGAGGGCACGTTTAAGACGTACACGTCACTTTGAAAGAGCATAAAGCAGGCATACTTAGTTTTTCTTATTTTCGGACAATGGAACAAAATGAAAACCAGCTTCGCGCAAATTTCCAGTTTCAAAGTCTAAATACACTTTTTGTGATCCACATCACAGTATAACATATTCTCCACCAGAAACCATCCCTTCCGGTGCAAAAAATAACATGAACGGTGCAAGATAGTACATTCCTTTTTACCCCAGAAGTACTATACTGAAAATCCGAAAGAAAAACAAAAAGGGAGTAGGAGGGTTATTATGACACCAATGAAATGGTTCTTTTCATTTCTGAAAAAGTACCGGGGACTGATGATAATTGGTATTTTACTGACCACAGCGGTGTCAGTGCTTTCGGTGGTCAATCCGTACATATCCGGGCAGATCGTAGATCAGGTCATAAGCGGTGGAAAATATGACAGACTGATGCCGTTTATCGGATGTCTGATCGGAGTCACGATCGTGATGGGAGTCTTGCGTTTTCTGTTTCAGGTCGCATTTGAGACGGCGTCGCAGGGCGTTTTATACGATATGAGAGACAAAGTCTACCGGAAATTATTAGAGGAAGATTTTGCATTTTACAATAAGAAACGTACCGGAGACCTGATGAGCCGCCAGACCGGAGATATGGATGCAATCCGTCATTTTGTGGCGTATGTGGTCTACATGGTTTACCAGAGTGTGCTGATGTTTGTGTTTGCACTGCTTATGATCTTTACGGTCAACACAAAACTTGCGCTTGCCATGCTTGTGGTTCTGCCGTTTACGGCGTTTGCAACCTGCCGTCAGACGAAAGAGGTACGTCCGGCATTCAAGCGTAACCGTGACTGTTTTTCCTCACTCAATGCGTTTGTGCAGGAAAATGTCAGTGGAAACCGTGTGGTAAAAGCATTTGCAAAAGAAGATTTTGAGATTGAAAAATTCAATAAGGAAAATGATAAATTCCGTGCGGCGCAGATCGATGCGTCAAAGATCTGGATGAAATATGTGCCGATATTTGAGGTGCTTTCCTATGCGCTGACGATCATCCTGATCCTCTACGGCGGCTATATGGTCATTCAGGGAGAGATCACGTTAGGACAGCTCGTGACGGTGAACGGCTATCTGTGGATGTTAAACAACCCGCTGCGCCAGGCAGGATGGCTGGTCAACGATATCAGCAACTTTACAACGTCCGTGGAGAAAATCTATGCGACTTACAGTGAAGAGCCGCATGTAAAAACACCGGTATCTGGAGTAGTGAAGAAACATCTGAAAGGAGAGATCGAGTTTAAAAATGTATCTTACCGTGCGGATGACGAAGATATTGTCATGGATGTCAATTTTAAGGTAAAACCGGGGCAGACCGTCGGTATCATTGGTTCTACCGGAGCTGGAAAATCAACGATCATGAATCTGCTCTGCCGGTTTTATGATACGACTTCCGGTGAAGTGCTTGTGGATGGTGTGAATGTCCGCGACATGGATCTTTATAACCTGCGTGACAATATCGGCATGGCGATGCAGGATGTGTTCCTTTTTTCGGATACGATCGAAGGAAATATCGCATACGGAAGGCCGAATTGTTCGTTCGAAGAAGTCAAACAGGCTGCGATCATGGCGGATGCCAATCATTTTATCCAGGCACTTTCGGATGGATATGATACGATTGTGGGTGAGCGCGGTGTCGGACTTTCCGGCGGACAGAAACAGCGTATCTCCCTTGCGAGGGCACTGCTGAAAGATCCGTCGATTCTGATTCTTGACGATACGACATCGGCGGTCGATATGGAGACGGAGAGTTATATCCAGAGCCAGTTGAAGAAATTAGATAACAAGTGCACGATCTTTGTCATTGCGTACCGCATTTCTTCCATTAGAGATGCAGATCTGATCCTTGTCATGGATAACGGACGCATCATTGAACAGGGAACACATGAGCAGTTAGTGGCGGCGGGAGGTTATTACGCGACGGCTTTCCATAACCAGTATGGCGAGATCCCACAGGAAATTTTAAACGGAAAGGAGGAGAAATAAGATGGCAAGAAACAGATATGATATGGATGAGATATTAGAGGACAGTTTTGATGTAAACCAGCTCAAACGTCTTGCAGGTTACATTGCTCCCTACAAAAAGAAGATGGCAGGCGTTATTCTTCTGATGCTTTCTTCCTCGGCACTTACCATGGCGATCCCGATCTTTTTCCAGAATGTGATGGATCACAGCATCCCGGAAAAAGATATGAAATCGATCACATTTTACAGTATTGCGACATTGCTGATCGCACTTTATTCGGGTCTTTCCCTGCGGATCAAGATCAAGACCATGAGTGTGATCGGGCAGAATATCGTACATGACATCCGCTATGATATTTTCTGTCATCTGCAGGAACTTCCATTTTCCTATTATGATGACAGACCACATGGAAAAATTCAGGTGCGTGTGGTCAATTATGTGAACAGCCTAAGTGATCTTTTGAGCAATGGTATTGTCAACACATTCACAGATCTGTGCAACCTGATCTTTATCCTGATGTTTATGTTTGCACTCGATGTCCGGCTGACGCTGATCTGTCTGTGCGGACTGCCGGTTCTTGCATTTGTGATTATCTTAATCAAGAAAAAACAGCGCAGGGCATGGCAGATCCAGAGCAACAAACAGTCAAACTTAAATGCGTACATTGCGGAGAGTATCAATGGAATCCGTGTGACGCAGTCTTTCGTAAGGGAAAATGAGAATACCGGAATCTTTAATAACCTAAGTAAAAATTACCGGAAATCCTGGATGCGTGCGGTAATGTTTAACTTTACGATGGGACCGAGCGTGGATATTATTTCGACATTTACGACGGCACTGATCTATGTGCTGGGTGTCCGTTGGATTTTAGCACCGGATATGACACTGACCGTCGGTGTTCTGATCGCATTTACCGCGTACATTGGGCGTTTCTGGGCACCAATCAACACACTTGCCGGATTTTACAATTCTCTTTTGACAGCAATCTCTTATCTTGAGAGGATTTTTGAGACGATCGATGAGCCGGTGGGTGTCAGGGATGAGCCGGATGCAATCCCGATGCCGGAGGTGGCAGGAGAAGTGAAGTTTTCCCATGTGTCCTTTGGTTATGAGCCGGGGCAGAAGATTCTGGAAGATATTAATTTTACGGCAGAACCGGGTGAAACTTATGCGATCGTCGGTCCGACCGGGGCAGGAAAATCCACGATCGTAAATCTCATCAGCCGTTTTTACAATGTGGATTCCGGGAAAATCACGATCGATGGCATTGATATCTCGAAGGTGACACTTCATTCACTGCGCACCCAGATGGGAATCATGATGCAGGACAGCTTTATTTTTGCGGGGACGATCATGGATAATATCCGCTATGGCAACCGCAGTGCGACGGACGAGGAAGTCATCCGTGCCGCAAAAACAGTCTGCGCCCATGATTTTATTATGGAAATGGAAAACGGATATAAGACACAAGTCAATGAGAGAGGAAGCAGGCTATCCGCCGGACAGCGGCAGCTTATTTCCTTTGCAAGGGCACTGCTTGCAGATCCGAAGATCCTGATCTTAGATGAGGCGACTTCGAGCATTGATACCGAGACGGAACTGCTTTTGCAGAAAGGATTGAACGAACTTTTGAAGGGACGGACTTCTTTTATCATTGCACACAGACTTTCTACGATCAAAAATGCAGACTGCATCTTATATGTGGATAAAGGCGATATTTTAGAGCGTGGAAATCATGATGAACTGATGGAACAGAAGGGTGAGTATTATAAACTTTATATGTCACAGTATGATTTCTTAAAATGACAGGCAATGCGGTGCCATTTGCCAATCGAAAAACTTAAAGCCAGCGTTTGACACTCGGATCTTATAAATAAAAACTGCCGCCTCACGGTGATATGCCCCCCTTTTTCTGAACTTACAGAGAAAAGGGTACATATATTCACCCGGAGACGGCTGTTTTTATGAAAGTTTATTCAGTTTTATGTTCTTTCCGGTATTCTGCCGGGCTTTTTCCAACGTATTTTTTGAACTTGATATGGAAATAATCGACATTCCGGTAACCGACTTTTTCTGCGATCGCATAAACTTTTAACTCTGAGGAACAGAGAAGCTCCATCGAGTGTTTGATGCGGACATGGTCGACGTATGAGTTGAAGTTTTCACCCATCTTTTTGCGGAAAATCTTTCCGAGATAGGAGCTGTTGTAACCAAACAGCGGTGCAATATTTTCTAATGTGATATTGCTTGCATAGTTGTGGTTGATGTAGTGCAGAATATCATCCAGCACGCTTTCACGGGAAGAGTTACCGATCGAGGACATGATCATCTCAAACTGTTCCGTAAAGTACAGGATGATCTCGTAGAGATAATATTTTTCTTCGATCAGACGGATGATATCCGCATTGCTCGGAAACGGGATATTTGCACCATTGTAAAGCCGGTTTGCCTGTTCCTTGATCTGCAGATAAAGGTCTGTCAGGAAAAGCCGTATGGAATCAATCGAATCTGCAGCATGGTAAAGTTCATTGGTAAGCTGTGTCAAAGTCTCCGCTAACATATTGCGGTTGAATGCCTGAAGATATTCAAACAGGCTGGTAGCGTAACGGTTTAAAAAAGCGTCGTTTAAGATGGATTTTAAACTGTCCGGGTCCGGCAGTTCGGCATAACCGATCGTGTGCTGTTCCTGCTCGCAGAAGAAACGGCGTTCTAAGAGCTGTTTCGCCTGAATATAGGAAATATAGACTTCCGACAGGTCTGACACACGCGCACCATATGTAATAAAGAGACTGTCAAGAGGAGAATTCTCCTGTGGACGCCGTTCTCTCCGGTAACGCTCCAGAAAATCATTAAATTTTTGAATGGCAAAAGTGCCTTTCAGTAAAATAACCTCATGATATTGCAGCGTAATGTTATCATAGGAGTTATTATCCTGATTTGTCACGCGCAGAAGATCCGAAAAACGATAGGAGGCATCTGCAGTATTGTGACTGTATTTCTCATAGATCACAACCTGATAGGTGTCTGCTGTCAGATGGAGATCTGTTGTATTTATGTGGGAAAGATCGATATCATTCGTTAAAAGATCGCGGATGATGGTCTCTCTTGCCTTTTCACGGTAATGTTCCCGGGTATTTGCAGTTGCAGCATCCTTGTCTAAGTTTTCTTTGATCGAACGAAGAATCTCCTCAAGTTCATCCTCGTCGATCGGCTTTGTCAGATAATACTGCACTCCGTAACGGATGGCTTCCTGCGCATATTTGAAATCAGAGTAACCGCTTAAGATAATGACTTTTCCGGTAAAACCCTGTGCTCTTGCCTCCCGGATGACGTCAAGCCCTGACATTCCCGGCATGCGGATGTCTAAGAGGACAATATCCGGATGTAAAGAAAGAATCTGCTGATAGGCCAAATCACCGTTTGCAGCTTCTCCGGCGATCGTATAGCCGAGAGATTCCCAGTCGAACAGACATTTGATACCTTCCCGGATAATGGATTCATCATCTGCAATTAAAACGCGATACATAAAAATAACCTTCCTGTTCCAATGATAAAAGTACTAAACGTAAGTATAAATGCGAACGTTTTGTTTGTCAAATTTATCGAGTGTTTTATGTACAATTTAGAGGGTATTTTTTGCAGGGTGGGTATAGTAAGATGAGACAAAATGAGATAATTACAGGGAGGAAAATCCTCTGCTCCTGATAGCAGTCGCATTTTCCTTCGGAAAACAGGGAGGATTATCATATGAAATTCAGTAATGGATGCTGGCTGCAGAAAGAGCGCTGCGAGTGCTTTTCTCCGGCAGAAGTATATTTTTCAAAAATCGAGAAAGATCAGGTGACGATCTGTGCGCCGACAAGCAAGATCACACAGCGCGGCGATACCCTTGGCGGAATCAACCTCACGATCGTGATTTCAGCACCGTATGAGGAAGTGCTTAGGGTTCAGACTTATCATCACATGGGCGTGCAGAAAAAGGCACCGTCATTTGAGATCGCACCTGCGGAGAGCGGACATTTAAAGGCAGAAGATACGGAGGACAAACTGGTCATTTCAAGCGGTACACTGCGTCTGGAAGTGCAGAAAGAGAACGGAGCACTCACATTTTACCGCGGTGAGGAGAAAATCACTGCAAGCGGATGGAGAGATCTTGCATACGTGAAGACCGACTGGAAAGGTTTTGCCTATGATAAAGGACCGGAAGATGCTTATATGAGAGAGCAGTTATCACTTTCCGTTGGCGAGCTGATCTATGGACTTGGCGAGCGTTTTTCTGCGTTTGTAAAAAATGGACAGAGCGTGGATATCTGGAACGAGGACGGCGGTACTTCCACAGAGCAGTCTTATAAAAATATCCCGTTTTATATTTCCAATAAAGGATACGGTGTGTTTGTAAACCATCCGGAGCGTGTGTCCTTTGAAGTTGCAACAGAGATGGTAACCAAGGTTGAATTTTCCGTGCCGGGTGAAAACCTTGACTATTTCCTGATCAACGGGCCGACGATGAAAGAAGTGCTGATGCGCTATACAGATATCACTGGAAAACCGTCACTTCCGGCACCGTGGACATTCGGTCTCTGGCTGTCCACATCCTTTACGACAAATTATGATGAAAAGACAGTCAACAGTTTTGTCGATGGAATGTTTGACCGCAAGATCCCGTTATCCGTATTCCATTTTGACTGCTTCTGGATGAAAGATTTCAACTGGTGTGATTTTACCTGGGATTCAAGAGTATTCCCGGACCCGGAGGGCATGTTAAAACGTCTGAAAGCAAAAGGATTAAAGATCTGTGTCTGGATCAACAGCTATGTGGGACAGGAGTCATCCATGTTCAAAGAGGGTGTCGAGGGCGGTTACTTCTTAAAACGTCCAAATGGCGATGTATGGCAGTGGGATATGTGGCAGCCGGGACTTGCCATTGTGGACTTTACTAACCCTGCAGCCTGCGAGTGGTACAGCAAAAAGTTAGAGGCACTGCTCGATATGGGTGTTGACTGCTTCAAGACCGACTTTGGTGAGAGAATCCCGACAGATGCGGTATATTACGACGGTTCTGATCCGGTCAAGATGCACAACTACTATACATACCTTTACAATAAGGTGGTATTTAACGTATTAAAGAAGAAAAAAGGTGAAAAAGAGGCTGTTCTTTTTGCACGTTCTGCAACTGCAGGCGGACAGAAGTTCCCGGTTCACTGGGGCGGTGACTGCTGGTCTGATTATGAATCCATGGAGGAGAGCCTTCGCGGAGGCCTGTCACTGACAAGTTCCGGTTTTGGATACTGGAGCCATGATATCGGAGGATTTGAGAGTACCTCCACACCGGATGTCTATAAGAGATGGTGTGCATTCGGACTGCTTTCTTCCCATTCAAGACTGCACGGATCTACTTCTTACCGTGTGCCGTGGGCATATGATGAGGAAGCAGTAGATGTGGTACGTTATTTCGCACAGCTTAAGGCATCCTTAATGCCGTATCTGTACCGCAATGCGATCGAGACATCAAAGACCGGTATCCCGATGATGCGGAGCATGGTGCTTGAATTTACCGAGGACAAGAACTGTGCTTACCTGGCAACCCAGTATATGTTAGGTGATTCCTTACTGGCTGCACCAATCTTCCGTGATGACAGCATCGCAGAGTACTATCTGCCGGAGGGAACCTGGACATCCTTACTGACCGGAGAAGTCAAAGAGGGCGGTAAATGGTATACAGAAAAACATGGTTATTTAAGCATTCCTCTCTATGTCAAAGAGGGCAGCATCGTGGCTATGGGTGCAAGAAATGACAATGCGGTTTATGATTATGCGGACGGAGTGACATTCCGTGCTTATGCATTGAAGGATGGCATTAAAGCGGAGACTGTTGTCTATGGAACAGAAAATGAAAAAGAAGCATCTGCAGACGTTGTAAAGAATGGAACTTCCTATGAAATTACAGTGGAGAGCAAAAAGGCATCCAAAGTGGCATTGATGAATGTCGGTGCTCCAAAGCAGGTAAACGGTGCATCCTATACACAGGATGGAGAAAATGTCATCGTAGAGTTCAACGGGGACGGCAAGGCTGAGGTTGTATTTTAATGCAGGAAACATACATTGAAGAAATTTTAAAAAAGCTGACTTTAGAAGAAAAAATCGGTATGATCCACGGTGCGGGTTTATTCCGCACCGAAGGAGTGGAGCGGCTTTCCATCCCACCGCTCTATATGTCGGATGGACCGATGGGAGTACGCGCAGAATTTGCGGACAATGAATGGCGGAATGTCGGGACGACGGAAGATTATGTGACTTATCTTCCGTGCAACAGCGCCATTGCATCCACCTGGAACCGTGATCTGGCAAAGAAAGCCGGAGAAGTGCTGGGCGAGGAGGCAAGAGGCAGGGGCAAAGATGTGATCTTAGCTCCGGGCATCAACATCAAGCGGAGTCCGCTCTGTGGCAGGAATTTTGAATATATGAGCGAAGATCCGGGACTCATCGAAGAACTGGTTGTACCGATGATCGAGGGAATCCAGGAAAACGATGTTGCGGCATGCGTGAAGCATTTTGCGGCAAACTCACAGGAAACCGAAAGACTCTGGGTGGATACAATCATCGATGAGACAGCACTGGAAGAAATTTATTTTCCGGGATTTCAAGCGGCGGTAGAAAAGGGACACACCCTTGCGCTGATGGGAGCCTATAATCTGTTAAACGGTGAGCACTGCTGTATGAGTAAATCCCTGCTCAATGAAAAACTGCGGAAAGACTGGGCATTTGACGGCGTGGTAATCTCCGACTGGGGTGCTGTGCATGATACGAAACTGGCGGCAGAGTCCGGGCTGGATCTTGAGATGGATGTCAAGTATCAGTTCGACGAACAGTACATGGCAGATCCTCTGTTAAAAGCAGTGAAGGATGGAGAAATCGAAGAATCGCTGGTGGATGAGAAAGTGCGCAATATCCTTCGCATGATGCTGCGCTTAAAAATGATCGGACCGGAGAGAAAACATCGTAAGACAGGCGCATACAATACGGAGGAACACCGCAGGGCAGTGCTCGATGTGGCGCGCGAGTCCATGATTTTACTGAAAAATGAAGATCAGGTATTGCCGCTTCAGGCAGAATCCGGCTGTAAGGTTGCCGTGATCGGTGTAAATGCCGCTGCAATCCATTCAAACGGAGGAGGAAGTGCAGAAATCAAGGCACTGTATGAGATTTCACCGCTTATGGGAATCAAAAAGTTACTTGGTGGAAATGTGAAAGTTTCTTACGCACCGGGCTATGTGATTCCGGATAAGAAAGAGACATCTGAGATCAACTGGCAGGCGGCGAGCACGGAGACTGCAGAGAATACCGAAAAGGAAAGCACTGTAAGTGGAAGAACACTGGATGAAAAACAGCAGGAAGCCTTAGCGGAAGCAGTTGCGCTGGCAAAAGCAAGTGACATTGTTATTTTTGTGGGCGGACTGAACCACGATTTTGATGTGGAGGGACTTGACCGCGTGAACATGAAACTGCCATACGGGCAGGATGAAGTAATCGATGCTTTGCTAAAGGCAGTCCCGGATACGGTGGTCTGCATGTATGCAGGTGCACCGGTTGAGATGCCGTGGGCAGAAAAGGCAAAAGCAATCCTCTGGAGCTACTATGCCGGTATGGAAGGGGGAACAGCCCTGGCAGAGATCTTGTCTGGAAAAGTAAATCCATCCGGAAAGCTGGCAGAAACATTTATCCGTGATGCGTCACAGTGCCCGGCACATACGATCGGAACATTTGGAAAGAAAGACCGTGTGGAGTACAGGGAAGGTGTGATGGTCGGTTACCGTTATTATGACACAAAAAAAACAGATGTCCTGTTCCCGTTTGGTCATGGACTTTCCTATACGGCATTTACCTATAATGATCTTGAAATTATACGGCAGCAGGAAAATGGCAGACAGACCGTGAAAGTTTCCTGTTCGGTAACCAATACAGGAGAACATGCAGGGAAAGAAACCGTTCAGATTTATGTGGCACCGGAACAGAAAAAAGACAGACCGGTTCATGAACTGAAAGCGTTTGAAAAAGTCGGGCTTGATGCCGGGGAAACAAAGAGGATCTGTGTTATTTTGGAGGAAAGAGATTTTTCCCATTATGACACAGACAAAAAGATGCCGGTTCCGGTAAATGGAACGTATGAAATTCAGGTTGGCGCATCTTCGACAGATATCTGCCTTTGTGGAAAAATAGACCTTTTTTTTGCAGAAGGTTAAATGATGACTATTGAAAAGAAACTCTGACTTTGCTATGATAAAGTCAGGTTTTTTTTATGGGATTTTTTGGGGGGCGGATAGGTGAGAATATGTCTGAAAAGAGCAAGGTATTAGTCGTAGATGATAAACAGGTCGAACGTGTCATGATGAAAAGAATTTTGAGCGGTACGTACGAGGTGATAGAGGCAGAAAATGGCAAGGAAGCATTTGAGATTCTTTATGAACGAAGCACGGAGATAACGGCGGTACTTTTAGATATCGTTATGCCGGAGTATGACGGGTATTATTTTCTGGAACGGTATCATAAAGCGCAGATGTATCAGGCAATACCTGTCATTGTACTTACGATGGAGATTGACATTGAGACAGAGGTTAAATGCCTGGGCATGGGAGCGTGGGATTTTATCCGGAAACCGTATGATGTGGATGTTGTCCGGTTCCGGCTGAAGAATGTGATTGGCAGCAGCAGTCAGAATATCAGCAAAGCATTAAAGTACCGTGCAGAATATGATATCCTTACCGGCATCTATAATAAGACCAATATGTTTCAGGCGACATCTGCTATGTTAGAGCGATATCCGGACCGGCATTTTGCTTTTGTGCGGATGGATATTGAAAAGTTCCAGCTGATCAATTCTTTCTTTGGAATGAGTGCAGGGGACATGCTGCTGAAATATATTGCAGACCTTTTGATATGTGCAGTCAGAAACCGCAGTGACGTTACCTTTGGCAGGATGGATGCGGATATATTCTGCTTCTGCGTATCCTATGAAAATACAAAAGAACTGGTCGAAAGTTTTGATAAAATGCGTGATATCTTAAGCAGATACCCGCTTGATTTTGATATTGTACCGATATTTGGTGTTTATCTGATCGCTGGAAAGAAAATAACACCGGATCACATGTACGATCGTGCCAACCTTGCGGCAAAGCACTGCAAAGGCAATTATATCCGTAACTATGCATTTTATACACGGCAGATGAGCCAGGAGATCGAGAAGGAACAGCGGATCGTAAACAGCATGAAAAGTGCACTGGAAAATCATGAATTTGTTGTATTCTATCAGCCAAAATACGGGCTCAGCGATAATCAGATCGCAGGAGCGGAGGCGCTGGTTCGCTGGAAACATCCGGAACGGGGAATGATTTCACCGGGAGAGTTTATACCGGTATTTGAACGGAATGGATTTATCACAAAGCTGGATTATTATGTGTGGGAGCAGACCTGCATCCAGCTTAGAAAGTGGATGGATGAAGGAAAAAATCCGCTTCCGATATCCGTCAATCTTTCGAGGATCAGTCTTTACAACAAAGATATCGTGAATGTGATCTGCAATCTGGTGGACAGTTACCGGATTCCACGCAGACTGTTTCAGGTAGAACTGACAGAGAGCGCATACAATACAAATCCCAAAGCAGTGCAGGATATGATGCAGCGTTTGCGCGAAGAGGGATTTTACATTCTGATGGACGATTTTGGAAGTGGTTATTCTTCTTTAAATGTTTTAAAGGATATTGTGGTTGATGTTTTAAAGATGGACATGAAGTTTTTTGCCGGTGATGACAGGGAAGGACGCGGAGAAAATATCATGGCGGCAGTGATCCGTATGGCAAAATGGCTGAATATGCCGGTTGTTGCGGAAGGCGTGGAACGGATCGAACAGGTGGAATTTTTGCGGAGTATTGGCTGTGAATATGTACAGGGATATTATTTTGCAAAGCCGATGCCTGTGGAAGAATACGAGAAACTGCAGTTTGACAGACCACATGCGGAGAGAAAGAAAGAGACAGAACGCTTAGTTGACATAGATAGTCTGTGGACACCGGCCTCCCAGCTGGAGTCACTCTTTTTAAATGCGAAACAGGGTGTGGCTGTCTATGAGTACGGCAAAGAACAGATTGAGATAATACGCGTAAATAATGCGTATTATGAGGTGTTTGGATATCAGAATATCAGTCAGAAAAAAGATATTTTTCAGGGAATTCCAAAACGATATCATAAACGTATTCTGGATGCCTTTTTTTATACAGCAGATAAAGGACGTGAAACACAATGTGAATTTTCCAGGAAGAATGAAGCAGGAGAAGAAATTTTTATATCATTAAAGCTGTATGATGTAGGAATTGTAGGAAATAAACATATCATATATGGTGTTTTCTTAAATGTGACAGAACCAAAACAACTGGAATGGGAATTAGAAAAATACAGGCTGTTATTATCAGGAAAAACGAAAGACAGGGAGATGGAACAGGAAAAAGAACAATCGGAGGAATGATAGAAAAATGTGTGAGGTATTGGAA
>UMJD01005608.1_pt1 | contig 14226 bp, 16 predicted proteins | sample 1965951 | NCBI WGS metagenome assembly UMJD01 (sample SAMEA4836142, study PRJEB28245) | human gut metagenome | biome: gut microbiome; material: fecal sample | place: Denmark | collected 2008 | reverse complement strand
GACGGCCCGGGAAGATAACTCAACGCCTACATCTAAAGCAGTAACGAAAGTTGCTGCTTTTTCTTTTTATTCTAAAAAAACAACGAGTTTTTGCTTGTGAGGAAGAAAAAGCGAAAGCGTCGATTGGAGTACGAGAGAAGCCTTCTGATATAATGAGAAAGCGACGCCAGCCGTTTGCGGTTGGCGTCGCTTTTATGCGCCTTTAGGCGCTGCTGTACCTTAGTTGGGTTGTTATGCATATCTGAGGAGGGGCTAAGTAAATAAGAAAGCTATGGGCGCGGTACGCTGCGCTGAACGCGTCTATCGCCGTTCTGAGAAGGAGCCGCTTCCGGACGACTTTGGAACGCGTGGGGCGTTCCTGCTTGCCGGCGGGACTGTTGTCCCGCCGGCAGTCGCAAACAGGAGGGATTTATGCCAGTCTGGAGAATACCATAACAGCAATTCCCAGTACGACGAGAATAACACCGGTCGCACGGTTAAGCGTTTTCGGTGCCGCCTTATTGGCAAAAACCGCTGCGATACGAGCCCAGACAAGCGTGAAAATCACGCAAAGCACCCACACAAGCGGATCCGGCATGCCGCCGATGGCGAAGTGCGAGACTGCACCGGTCAGCGCGGTGAACGTCATGATAAATACGCTGGTGCCGACTGCGGTTTTCAGTTCGTAGCCGAGCACGGAGGTCAAAATCAACAGCATCATCATGCCGCCGCCGGCACCGACAAAACCGCAGATAAACCCGATCAGCACACCGCAGACGATGGACTGCACAGCACGCCTGTGCGCAGATACGCCCATCATTGCCTCTTTGGTGGTCATAACCGGACGGACGATGAATTTTACGCCGAGCAGGAAGGTCATAAACACGGAAAAGCTGCCCATTGTCCGAGAGGGCAGCAGGCTGGCGATGTAACTGCCGACCACGGTGAACGTAAGCACGCTGACCATCATCAGCAGGCCGTTTTTCACATCGAGATTTTTGTTTTTACCGTAGGTGTAGGCGGACACAGCGCTCGCCAGTACGTCGGACGACAGGGCAATGCCGACCGCCATGTACGGGTCCATGTGCAGGAAGGTGATGAGCATGGGGCTGATGACGGCGGCAGCACTCATGCCCGCAAAGCCGGTGCCGAGTCCGGCACCCATGCCTGCGAAAAACGTAACAATAACCGTGAAAAGCAGGGTCATATCAGTGTACCTCCTGCAGAATTTCATCTAAATTGTGATTGATAACTGCGGCCGCATCGGCAAACGCCTGCCGCTGTCTTTCGCTCATGCCGGAGAGCAGCCGCGCGGCAAACTGTGCCTGCAGCGCGCGTCCCTTGTCGATGATCGGCTGCGCCTGCTTGGTGCACAGCAGACGGGTCTTGCGGCGGTCACCGGGCACGGGTTCACGGTGCAGATAGCCTTCCTCGACCAGTCGGTTGACGTTGACCGACACAAGATTCGCCTTGATCTTGCGCAGTTCTACAATGTCGCTTGCCGTGTCGCATTCCGGATTGTTAGCGAGGAACAGCAGGATGTCAAACGCAGTCTGCGGCAGGTTCAGCTCGCGGCACAGCGAGTGACACAGCGCACTGTATGCCAGATCGGTCTTGTGCGCAAATTCCATGTATGGATTCATGAAAACACCTCTTCAAAAATAGATAGTCTAAATTTGAAGTAATTATAACATGGGACAGCGAATGTGTCAATCACATATCAGCAGAAACAAAAAGAAATAAAAAATACCCTTATTCCGAAGAATAAGGGTATTTCTATTCACTGTATTACGCCAGTGGGCAACAATTACTTGTTGTCAACCTCTGCCATGTGCTCGATGAGCATCAGCAGCTTGTTGGAGTAGCCCCACTCGATTCGAAAAGATAAAACAGTTTCAAATATCACTATTTTATAATGTCTTTATCCATTAATACATAGAAAAAGTTTCAAAATGTGAAAATACGTGATGGACTACGAATATTCAGCTATATAAAATTAGAACAGAATTTTTGCCTCTTTTAAGGCATAACTGGGTTGTTTGTCCTGTTCGCTATCGGCGTTCGATAGTGGCAGGATTATTTGAACTGGGATTAGTTTATCATAGTTGTAAGGGTTCGTCAAGTATCGTCGCAACAGGTATCCTTAAAACCAAACTGTACTTCATTTAGCTTTCGGAATGTTATTTGGGATAAGTCGATTTCATACTTACGATAAGCAGCAATGGAGCTTTTATCAATGTAGGATAATCTGTAGCCTTGGTCGCAGCAGCCGAAAAGCACAAAGTCTAAGTTGGGGGAATTTTCAAAAACATCTAAGAACTGCTTCGCATAAGGCAGCCGAATAAGTGAACCTTTAAGGTCCTTTGAATAGCCAAAGGGGGGATACTCGTTTTCGATGAAGAATCCTACAGAAATTTGCTTGAAAGTTTTATGTTCATCTTCGGAAATATGCTTAATATAGTCTGGAATTTTGGCATAATGCTCGTTAAAATGCTTTTGAAAATTGATGATGTAATTTTCAGCCGTTTCTACGTACTCAATCTTCTGCTGGAGCATACCGCATTTCGGTTCAGACACATAGAAGTCGTTCAATTCGGTAGTCAGCTGGTTTTCTTCCTGCCGACCTTTCATCCCTTTACGACTTTCCTTAGTCCCATCAAATATAAAATGCTCCATGATGAGAAGTTCATCATCTTGTGTCGCTATAATGTCTGGACGTTCATATTGTCGTAGGTAGGGGAAAAGTTTTTTCAGCAGAGAACTTTCACACTTGCAGCCTTCATTGTAATGCACCTTTATTTCGCCATCTTGCCGATATGTTTTGACTAAATGTTGTAATTCGTTTTGCATCGTTTTTCACCTCTCATATCGTTCAAAAATTCTGAACGTAGATATATCCAATAGCTATAGGGGTATCTTACAACTTTCGCATTGCGATTTTTGTAAATTCATGTCTTATTGTGATAATTTTACAAGTTTATAAAAGCTGGTTCGCTTCGTGCCTGTTTTCTCCATGGCAACTTTGGCGGTGATTTCGCCATTCTTCCACTGGGTATATACCTCGTTCCAGTTTGCGGGGAATTGGAGCGCAGGACGCCCAAATTTCACGCCTTTGGCCTTAGCGGTATTGATACCCTCTGCCTGTCGAGATTTGATTGTAGCGCGTTCCTGCTCGGCTATCGTGCCTAATACTTCGATGAGGATATTGTTCACCATCTCAAATACCCATTCTTGGCCTTCGGGTAAATCCATCATAGTAGTAGGCAAGTCGATAACCTTTAAGCGGATGTTGTTGTCCTTGAACCATTCAAGTTCGGTCTTAATATCCCGCTTATTACGGCTCAGGCGGTCGAGAGACTTAATGACAAGCGTATCGCCCTGTCGGAGCATACCGTTCTTTAACGCCTGATAGCCTGCTCGGTTGAAGTCCTTGCCGCTCTCCTTGTCGGTGATAATGTCCCGCTCGTCAGCGCCTAATGCTTTGAATGCCGCTAACTGACGGTCTAAGTTCTGGTCTTTGCTCGATACACGCGCATAGTAGAAAGTGCGATTATCCATGTTCGTAAATCTCCTTTACTCTATGCGAATAGTATAGCAGTTTTGTTCGTAATAGTCAAGCACTTTGCAAACATATCCGTAAACTAAAATATAATATTTACGAACTAAGATTTGATAGTGATTTGTTGCATTCGCAAAAGTACACTTTTGCGAATATTAATACACAAGAAAAGGGATAGCGTTAGCTATCCCTTTGAAGATGTAGGAGTAATTAGCAATGGTTTTTTAGAATTAGCTTTGTCATTAGGAGTAACTTCGTCATTTGAAAAGAACCACATCTTAGCTTTATCTTTTTGGTATATGTGTATAGCTGCACCAAATTGATATTTTACGGTGTTACTCCCTGTTACCATGTCTTTGATACGCACTATGTCGCACAAATTTTTATAATCAGTTTCGAGAGTTGAAGTTGTTTTTACTTCAACACACAGTATATTATTAGATGTCCTACGCTGATGCAAAATCATGTCTGGTATTATTAAATGCAATTTTTTATCACAATTTTGGCGATTGAACATGTTGGATTTGCCGTGATGTTCGGTCAACTCATCTAACATTTCGCATTCTTTCATTTTTGGACAGCGCTCGAATGAACTGAATGAATTCTGTAAAAACATACAGTTGGTGCGTTTTTCACAATACTCCAAAGTCATTCGTTTAGAGTCTTTGTCAGTACCCATTCGGTTATATTCTACATCCACTACATAACCAGATGTATTATTAAATGGAATAGAATTATTGTACTTATCGTTAGCAATCTTTTTTATATGTTTATCAAAGTAAAGAGCCAACCAATGTACAATGCCGCGTTCACTGCCGTTAATTTCTAATAAGTTAGAGTCATTTTTCATGACATCTTGTATAGCTTTAGTGAGCGCAGTTTGAATATCTTCTTTGGAGAACTCTACCATAGTTTCAAATCTCCTAAATCATATTTGCAATGTTCGGGAATATAACCTGCTCCCACAATAGTACCATCTTTTTTGATACCGTACACACTGTTTCTTTCTGCCTTAACAGCTACAATATCAGTCCAATCTTCAACATTGCATTGTCCATAGTCATTAGACCCTAATGCAACGACAGTACCATCTTTATGAAGTCCGATAATATTAGCGGTATCTCCTGAAATCTGTGTAATATGATTCCAATTCTCTAAGGGCTTAGGATGTTCCAACGGATTGTTGACATCAATTTGATACGCTTGACCATTCGCAGCTAAAGCAATTAGCGTAGCAGCACCATCGTGAAATTCATATGCAATATCTACAATATTTCTTAACTTAGGAATTTGTTCTCCATCATATACCATAGTTCCATCTTTAAGCAATTTGATAGCATATGCAGATTTTGTTATACCACTATCATCAGTTTGGGAAGATGAAGGTAGTTCCTGTGTTGAAATCTCTACATAATCTGACAGCCTGAGATAAGCTTCAACTTTTGAGCCATTTAAGCGAGTGCCTACAATATAGTTATCATGTGCATCAATAGATTGTATATCGTGTTGCCAATCACCATTTTGAAGTTCTACATCTCCATATGGGTCAGGCAATATAACAGTAACTGTGTGATGTTCTGTTACATAGGCTGCCAAATCCTCACAAGCGACAAATCTATCGCTATATGCCTGTGCTTGCTCAAATGCTTTCATAAAAGAATTTTTCTGGATTGTAGAGTATCCGAGATGGATAGTAATAGCAAGTACAGCGATAATTCCCGCAATTATTAGTCTACGCACTCTTTTACGCATTTCACGCTTTTTAGTTTGTTGCTGCTGTTGAGATTTGGCCTGCGTGGTCTGATAATTTGCTAAGTGCTCTTGCAATGCATCTACGTTATTCAATTCAAATAGTTTTTCAATAGTTGTACCGCACGCAGGACAAGATACTACACCTGTTTTTACGACTTTTCCGCATCCGCAGACAGTAAAACCATTTACATTAGCAGGCAGATAATTATGCTTTTCACTGTCTGTGCATATCTTATGCAAATCCCGCTTATACTGGTCTGCCAATTCACCTAACGAAGATATAGGCTGCTGTTCATACTCAGCCAATTCATACGCCCGCTCGAAAGTATTTTCCCATGTAGTATCATCACTGAAAATAACTTTTAACGGAATAATACAAACATTTCTGGTTGTATTATCAGGTAAAGCTACAGGCGTTTTATCAGCGAATAGCATATAAGGCTGTACGTCAATATCAAGATAGGGGAAGTTATCAACATTCGCCAATTCTTGATGTGATACATCAGAACATTTAACAGCGATATTCATAGCCTTAATAGGCTTATCAGCTATATTCTCAAACTTACACTGCAAGAAAATGCTGTTATTAGTGTTGTTCTTTGTGAGTGCATAGGAATGTAACAGCACAGGACAGTTCTGCAACCAGAACAGACGCTTTTCATGCTGCACTATGGTATATTTTTCAGACATGGTATTCACCTCTATAACTATTAAATCGATGGTAATTCGTCATTATCGTTATTGTTCTGCTTCTGAATTGTAGTAATAGTCCCCTTAGTACCATCCTTAATATCCTGTAATAGCTGTACTACTTCACCAAATGCGTAAATGCCAAAGCTGACAACGATACACGCTCCAAGAAAAATGGTATATACCATGTTGAATATCTCGTTATAGGAATCAGACAGGCCGCTGAGACCTATAATACAGCCAATAATAGCATTAATAATGGCATAGACTTTGAGTATTACGGCAACCATATTTTTATTTTTCTTTTCCATAAATAATTCATCCCTTTCATTTCTTTTTATCAGTGTACCACATCGTATTACACTTGTAAACCTTTGTAATATACAAATACTACAAATATTCATGTAGAATAATACAGAGGTATGATGATTATGAACAACAATGATGATAAGTTTATTATTAGAGCGAAAAAGAACTACGGTGAAACATCCGTGGTATCTTGTCGTATGCCGAATGATGTACTAAAACAGCTTGATAAGGTATCTACTCGTACTGGAAGAACCAGAAATGAGTTAATTTTGAAATGCATTGAATTTGCATTAGATAAATTACAAATTATTGATGAGCCGTAAGGCTTAATATTATAATAGGAGTACGATTGAAGTACGAATTATATATTATATAATTGATTTATTATTTAACAAACGAATATTATTTCAATAATAAAAAGTATGTTATAAATATCAATTCAATGAATAGTATATAATTTATACATCAAGCAAAGCATTAAAAATATATTAAATCAAATATATCGTATATCGTTTTTGCTACTTTGCAGAAACATATTTACCATATTCTTCCTATTAATGGTAAAAAATTCGCCGCTGGCTCGTAAGAGTTAGCGGCGTTTTTTCTCAGATAAAAGTAAAGATGTTCTAAGGAGTAAAGACTTTATTATTGAAGCACTTCCGTGCTTATGCGAACCGCTGCGCGTTTCTCTGAAAAGAGGTTGTTAAAGAAAAGAGGGATAAATGCACATCGGTACACAATATAGGGCTATTGAGATTAGGGAGAGAGCACGAGCAATGCTCTGTCATTCATGTCGAGCAAATACGAGCCGTATTTGTCGTGCATCCCTTGTTGCACTATGCGTTCTCGTGGTTTTCATTCATGTCGCGCAGGACTGCTTCTTGTGCGTCACCCTCATAGACTAGCGCAGGATGAATGATGAAGCAGTGCTGTTCAGTGTTGTACTTGAAGGCGGGCTGTCCGTTTTGAAGGTGCAGTGTTTGTAAGTCCCTCATGAGCCTTGCTGATTGGTTAGGGTTGTAACCAACAGCTTCACAAATGCACTTATCGTCCAGCGATACAATGCGGCTTGCATCATGTGCGAACCTGTTAGCGCATACAGTGTTGCGTTCCTCATCCAGATAGGGTATCATGCGTATCAGATAGGCCAGCTGGCCGCGTTGTTTCTTCTTCAACTGACGATACAAATAGCGATAAGCGTTATGGTACACACGGATGAACGAGCGGTCATCACCTATCCAGTGGCGGATACTCTGCCGCGCAAAATACTCAGTGTTCATGGTGACTGCACCATCCTCTATCTGTAAGTAGTCTTGCTGTTCCATTGCTTCAAGGAACCTTCTGCAAGTGCTCTCTGAGGTCTGTAGCACTTCGGGCAGGCTATCAGCCGTTAGCATCCTGCCGTTGCTGTAACACAAGGTGCTGCGTTCATACAGCATATAGGTAGAGAGGTAGAACAGTCGAACGAGGTCTGCGTTAGGCATATTCGCCCAGAACGGAGCAGAGGATATGTAGCGGCAAAATGTGAAGTGGCCAAATGCACTTGTGCGTTCATCGTTGGCTGTACGGCGTATGGCTTGCTGCTGTTTCTTTTTACGAAAGTATCTGCGGCGTTCTATTTCTTCCTGTGAGATGTACTGTCCACTTTCGACAGGCACAAATTCGCCTGTTGTTGGGTCAGTTGTATATAAAGGAAAATCTTGCTCATGTGGCACATTATTCACCTCTTTTGAGTATTGCTATATGTAGTAATGGGGAACGAGCGGGAGTGCTCCCGCTCGTTCTTTTTGAGTTGTAAAATTATGACATTCAAACGCGTTCAGACGCAATTTGGCGTGCAAGGTGTAATCTCTCTACAGAGTATGTATGAACGCACTACAGCACGTCTACGCGCCTGTATGAGGGCATTATGCGACCTCATCATTGTGAAAATATTCCTCGGCTTTCATCCAGATATATCCATGTGAAGTTTGTGTAGTATGATTCGTACAGCTTCTGATGCAGGTATCACGGATGCCTAACTTTTCCGCTGCTGCTGTGGCAGATGGGAAGGTATCAATCAATTTGCGTGTGTTTATATCCAGCATCACGACAGCTTTGCCGTGATGGATTGCCATGTGCTGTGCGTGTGTGAGCCACATCAAATTCGTGAAGCGGTTATTGCGCTTGTTTCCATCCTTGTGGTGAACTTCGGTTGCATCTACAGGTCTGGGGACGAACATATCTGCAACAGTACGAGATACACTGATGAGTTGTCCGTTAAAGTCCACATACTCATAATCTTTTAAGAGATAGATATGTCGTTTCTGACCTCGGTAGAATATTGCACCCGCACTGTATACCTGCCATTCTTCTTCTGGGTCGAGAGGTACAGAGACGTTAAAATAGGGTTTTTGATTGTACATCCATCCTTTGTCTGGATGCGTGTCAAAGTAATGCTCGAAATCGAACAAGGAAATCACTCCTTAAAAATATATTCAATGTTACCAGAGAACAACAATATATATTTTACTTTTGTGATTTCGTTAATTTTGCATTACGTGTTGAAGAATTTTCTTTTTCTGGTAATTATTGTATATATAATATAACACAATCGACAAAAAATGTCAATAGCTTTTGTGAAAATAAATGAATAAATCGTGAATGATGCTAAAATATATTGACATATCTCACAAATTCATCAAAATCCCTGTAGCCTTGCAAGCGTTCAGCACCTCGAAGTCTCGCAGTCCTTCCAGATACCGCTGTGTGATGGAAATGCTGGAGTGTCCCATCAAGCGGGACAGGCTGTACAAGTCCAGTCCGTTCTTTAACTGCATCTGCGCGAAGGTGTGGCGGCAGGTGTGCGGACTGACGCGAATATCTCTGCTCACGCCTACGGCCTTGCCAGCTATCTTGATAACACGGTGTATCGCTTCTGTAGTCATAGGTCTGCCGTTGCGGCTGAGGAACACATTTTCGGGTACGCGGCGATATGCAAAGAAGTTCTCGCGCGTGCTGAGGTACTTAAACATCCATTTATTCAGCAGGGGACTTTTCGGAACAACACGCTCTTTATCTCCCTTGCCATGAATAAGGATATACTCATCCTTGACCTGTGACAGCTTGAGGTCTATTAACTCGCTGACGCGAATACCTGTGTCAAAGAACGTCATGAGCATGAGACGGTTTCGTACTTCCATGAATGTGTGTCCACTGTAGTACTCGGTCATTTTCTTAACTTCCTGCTCTGTGAAGGTCTTGATAATGGTTTTAGGCTGCTTCACATTCTTAATACGCTCGGTCAAAATGCTGTCGGTGTAACCTTCTTCGTACAGATAGCGGAACAGCACCTTGAACGCTTTTAACTGGTCGTTGATGTACTGCGGCTTCGCGCCGCGCTCTTGCAGCATCATCAGATAGGCTTTGATATACATCGGTCGTACATCTTCCAAACAGAGTACCTTGTGCTGCTCCTTCAAGTAGTCCAGCAGGTAGCCAATCAGTTTACCGTAATTCCGTATAGTCTTGTCGGATAGCTTGCGGCACTGACAGTTGAACTCAAATTCCTTTGCTGCATCTGTTAATAACATAAAAAAGCACCTCTTTCACAGGCGTTAAGCCTTAGAAAGAGGTGCAATTTGTTCTAATTGGAATAGTCCATCCGTTATTGCAGTTTCACAGATAAAATCCGTAATCGCTACCGTAACAAATCAACATTTTCCGTAACAGAGTGATTTTACCAGCAATATACAATCTAAACTTTTCAGATAGATAAGCGGCGAATTATTCACTCATTATACGCCAGTGGGCAACAATTACTTGTTGTCAACCTCTGCCATGTGCTCGATGAGCATCAGCAGCTTGTTGGAGTAGCCCCACTCGTTGTCGTACCAGGAAACAACCTTTACGAAGGTGTCGGTCAGGTAAACGCCAGCGTTAGCGTCGAAAATGGAGGTGCGCTCGTCGCCCAGGAAGTCAGAAGATACAACAGCATCCTCGGTGTAGCCCAGAACGCCCTTCAGGCCGCCCTCAGACAGCGGCTTCTCGGAAGCAGCCTTCATAGCAGCGCAGATGTCTTCCTTGGTAGCCGGCTTAGCCAGGTTAGCAGTCAGGTCAACAACGGAAACGTCCAGGGTCGGTACACGCATGGAGATACCGGTCAGCTTGCCGTTCAGCTTCGGGTAAACCTTGCCTACAGCCTTTGCAGCGCCAGTGGTGGACGGGATGATGTTGCCGCAAGCAGCACGGCCGCCGCGCCAGTCCTTCTTGGACGGGCCGTCAACAACCTTCTGAGTGCCGGTTGCAGAGTGTACGGTGGTCATCAGGCCCTCGGTGATGCCGAATGCCTCGTCCAGTACCTTAGCGATCGGAGCCAGGCAGTTGGTGGTGCAGGATGCGTTGGATACGAAGGTCATATCCTTGGTGTAAGTGTTCTGGTTAACGCCCATTACGAACATCGGGGTGTCGTCCTTGGACGGAGCAGACATGATAACCTTCTTAGCACCGCCATCGATGTGAGCCTGTGCCTTCTCCTTGGTCAGGAATACGCCGGTAGACTCTACAACGTAGTCGGCGCCAACCTTGCCCCACGGAATGTTCTTCGGGTCCATCTCTGCAAAGAACTGAACCTTCTTGCCATCAACGGTGATGGAGTTGTCATCATACTCGATGGTGCCGTCGTAACGACCGTGCATGGTGTCATACTTGAGCATGTATGCCATGTAGTCCGGAGTCATGAACGGATCGTTTACCGCTACGAACTCAATGTTCGGGTTCTTCAGACCAGCGCGGAAAACCATACGGCCGATACGGCCAAAGCCATTGATACCTACTTTGATACCCATTTTACAGTGTTCCTCCTAAATGTTTTGATGAAGTTCTCTGTTGATGTTATTATTATACACTAAATGCGCAGTTTGCCGCAAGGTGTAATATTTGTGATTTTCTTGTCATTCTGCCTTGCATTTTTGTATAATTTTCTTTGCAATGACAGTAGCGGCAGTGGTATAATAAACACATCGTACAAAATATGGGGATTCGGTTTGTATAATCCCCCGATTTTCGGGATGAGAAAAGCACAGCGCGCGCCGTACTGTTTTTTCACATCCGCGAAGACAGAGATTAGTATGCCAAATACCGCGCAGCATATACCGGACGCAGGAAAACACGATCGAGAATGACAGCAGCTTTCCCACAGTACAAAGGTAAATTACACGGTGTTTTGGGAGGATAATGATGGAAGACGCATTTTTTTCGCAGCTGGACGGCAACGCAGTCCGCGAGCTGCTGCTGCGCACCGAGCTGCGGCATGCGGCGCTGTTCGCAGTGAGCGATACGTTGCGTATCGAGCGGTGCAGCGACGCGGCACAGCAGCTTTCCGGTCTGCACCCGATGGAGGAGCTGGATCCGTTCCTGAGCGGCAGCACGCGGAATATACTGCTCCGGTGCATAAATACACAGTCTGCCTGCACCGCAGAGGAGGACATTGACGGAACGGTCTACACGGTCGAAATGATCCCGCACCGCGGCGGTGCACTGCTGGCGTATCTGCGGCGCGACCGTGCCGCCTATGACGGCAGCCTGCGGGTCATTCAGGACAAAAGCTCGCGTTATCTGGGTGCTTTGATGGCCGAGGCCGAGCAGGTGGAGGATCCTGCATTGGCAGACGGGCTGCGGCGGCAGTGTATGCGGCTGTACCGGCTGCTGACGCACTCGGATTTACTGCACGACCCGCTGCTGACCGAGCAGCTTTCTCTGCGGCGCTGCGACCTGTCAGCGCTCTGCCGCGATGCTGTGCAGCAGGCGGAGACGCATGCGCCTGCGGGCAGTGCAAAATTCATCGTACAGGTGCCGGAGCATGCAGACGCGCTCATTGACGCGAGACTGGTGCGTACGGCAATCTATAACCTGCTGACAAACGCGCTGCGCGCAACACCGGAGGACGGCGAAATCACGGTTTCACTGACCGATACGCGGGATTTTGTGACGATTGCGGTTGCCGATACCGGTCCGGGACTCGATCCGGCGAAGTTCGATGATCTGCTTTCCGGCTGGCGGCGCACCACCTCGATAGACGATTACCGGGCGCTCGTGCGCGGCGGCACACCGCTTGGTCTGGGTCTGCCGCTCGTCAATCAAATTGCGCAAGCGCACGGCGGACGGCTGCTGCTCACACAGAGAGAGGGCGGCGGCAGTGTGCTGCACCTGTGTCTGGCGCATTTGCCGCATACGCTCGAGGATGACCTGTTCCGCGCACCGACTATCATCGAGGACGGCTATACCGCCGAAGAAATTGAATTTTCCATCCTGGAATGAAATAAAACAGCCTCGGAGGCGTGGAGAAATCGCACTCTGAGGCTGTTCTCTTATGTGTTGGCGGGAGAGCTGTATGAACCGCGGTAGACCTTAATGGACTCCGGCAGCCAATGCCCATCCGCAGGCTTCTGAATTTCGGTGATGGTGTACGTCAAACCGCGGTATTTGGCGTATACGATGGAGGTTTCGCCGTCGTACACGGCGATTTTCGTACCGTCAGGCATGGTTTTCTGCCGGATAGTGAACGATTCACCATCCAGTGTGCATGTGCTGATAAAAAGCAGGCCGCCGGCCGGCATATAGCTGATGTTCAGACTTGCAGCCAGTACGCACAGCAGCGGAACGATCAGCAGGAATGCAATGCGTTTTTTCATGGAGCCATCACCTCTTTCGCGGAAGCTGTCTCTCGGTATCTGCACTATAGCAGATAAAACGTATTTTTACAATTCGCGTTTTGACCGAAAACTGTGACGTGGAATTGACGTCCCAAAGACATAGAAAAACCACCTGTTATTAGTGATAACAGGTGGTTTTGCACATTATTTGATCTGCTGAGACAGGTTGTACAGCACCTGTGCCAGCTCAACCGACTTGATCTGTCCCTTGGGATTGAATGCGCCGTGATTGTCGCCGTTCATCAGCTTGCTGGTCTGACAGAACGCAACGGCATCCTTCGCCCACGGAGCGATCGAAGAAGCATCGGTAAACGCGGTATTCACACTCGTATCAGTCGAAACCGTAATCTTTCCGGCCTTTTCGAGCAGCGTGATGTAGCGCTGCAGCACTGCCGCGAATTCCTGACGGGAGATGGAGTCATAGGGACGCAGGTAGTGCTGACTGTCACCGGTCATAATGCCGGATTCAAAGCAGAACGAAGCGCCATCACGGTAAAGCTCGGGGATTTCGGCGTAATCGGGCGCTTCCTTAACAGCCATGCCCGCATAGGATGCAGTCAGTTCCGGGTCAACGAGCTTTGCACTGTTGTAAATCGCTTCGGCAACCGTGCAGCGGTTTTCCGCCGGATTGAACCACGGAAAATATTCTTTACCGTCGATATGACCCGCCGGCAGCATGATGTTGTTCTCAATCACATAGCGGACTGCGGGCGTGAACCACGAGTTCTCCGGCAGCTCGTATTTCTGCTCGAACTCGGCATCGGTCAGGTCCTTGTCGTTCTTGGTGTAAAGGTTGTTTTCCTGCTCGTCGGCGGTCTGTGTGGTGGATACGGTGATATCAACGTTATCCGGAAGGTCGGCAGCGAGCGCGGTGGTGCTCATGGAGAGTGCCGTTGCACCGGTGAGGAAAAATGCCATTACCTGTTGAAATTTCATAGAGTGTACCTCCTTGTCTGCGGCAGAGCCGCAAGCCAATAGATGTATGACGTATATCATACTCTGCGACTATTATAGCATGGTCTGGCGGAAATACAAGCGGTGTAACACAGATGTAACGCAAACGACACAAAGTCGTCCGAAAGTTCCGCCCGTTGGTTGAAACTTTCTCCCTCTCAAAGTCAAAAAGTCAGCGCTATCCTTGCGCGGCTTCTTGGCCGCGCTGCGCGGTACACGCCCCGACTTTTGCTCTCATTAAATATTTTTAAGGATAGAGGCCTACGGGCTGGCATTTGCAATGCAAATGCT
>UMJD01002123.1_pt1 | contig 14534 bp, 10 predicted proteins | sample 1965951 | NCBI WGS metagenome assembly UMJD01 (sample SAMEA4836142, study PRJEB28245) | human gut metagenome | biome: gut microbiome; material: fecal sample | place: Denmark | collected 2008 | reverse complement strand
TCATTGGCGCAGACTATCTGCGCGCCGGTCAGACTATCATCGATGTCGGCATCAACGTAAACGAAGAAGGCAGGCTCTGCGGTGATGTCAGCTTCGCCGACGCTGAACCTCTCGTAGACGCGATCACCCCTGTTCCAGGAGGTGTCGGAAGCGTCACAACCTCCGTACTGGTTGAGCACGTTGTGGATGCCGCACTGCTTAAGGCTGGATTAGACATCTTATAATTGTGCTGCACCAGTACATCATTTTTCTAAATAGCAATAGGTCACTGCACTAGAAAAAAGTCTCAACGCAGGCATAGCTTTCTACGTTGAGACTTTAAATTTTAAATCTACTCTCCAATCACAACTTTACAGTCCTTTTTATAGCCTAACAGAACGTCATACTCATCTATGATATAATAATAACCTTTTTGATCTACAAACCAGTAGTATCCAACTCTACGATCATCTGACCGAGTTTCTGCTCTTTTAACAGATAACACATATAGATTGGAAGATATGTCACAGTTCCTTCTGTTTCTACATTTCCAACGGAAAAAACATAGGCTTTCTCAAGATGATAATCCGGTATGTTCATAAAATTATCCAAAGCTTTGTGTGATTTATATGCCTTACCAGACTTAACTTCAATCGGAACAACTTTTCCATTCATTTCTATCACAAAATCCATTTCACCAATATTTTTCTTTTTACAGAAATATGGTGTAAAACCATTCGCCGTTAATTGCTGTGCGACAGCATTTTCAAAGTGTGCTCCGTTGTTCACTTCTCCGTTTTTATTAATTAATTCCATTTTTGTTTCTGCCGGATATGCACTTGTCAACAATCCAATGTCGCTCGAAAAAAGTCTGAATATATTACTGCTCTTGCTTGCTAAAAGTGGAATAACTGGTGCCTCAATATTATAAACCGGCAACGCCACACCTGCATCTTTTAACCACAAAAAACTATTTTCGTATCTGTCAAATTTCAGTTCTTTATCCAACATCGTAAATACAAACTTTTTATTCTGCTTATTTAGTTCAGCAGGAATAATGTCATATATGGACTTTAACTTAAGCTTTCTGTCCTCAATCTCATATTGGGAAAAATCCTCTTTATAAAGCGTTGTTATATCACGTTGTACTTTGTCAACCTCTCGAATATCTTTTGTTTCTATATAAGTTTTTACAGCATCTGGCATTCCTCCAACAATAAGATAAACAAAAAACATAGACAAAAGCTTCTGATGTACAAATTCGTCCACAGGACTGGCGTTTTTAAATTTTTCATTTAGCATATCTAATGTAGTTACTGAGACATTATTCGCCATCATAAATTCTTCGAAATCCATAGGGTACATCTTTAAAACAGTCAGGTATCCAACCGGAGCCGAAGCGATACCTTTCAGTTCTACCCCTAATAAGGATCCGCTCATTACATACTTAAAACTTCCCTCATCTACAAGAAATTTTATTTTAGTTACTATTTCCGGGCATTTCTGAATCTCATCAAAAAAAACAACCGTTTCATGCGATTTGCAATCTTCTGGCATGATCATTTTTAATTTAATCAAAAAATCTTCCGCACTCATCTCTGCATTTAAGTAGGAAACCATATCCGGCTGATCAATAAAATTCACTTCAAACTTAGTATATCCGCTCTTTTCAATTTCATCTCTTATGAGCCATGTTTTTCCTATCTGTCTTGCTCCTGTCACTAATAATGCCTTATTTGAATTTTTAATCCATTCGCCAATTGCAATTGAATCTTTTCTGTACATAAATTCATACCTCCAATTACACAATACACTATCTGCCCCGTTTTTTCAATCATTATCATTACAATTTGCCCCGTTTTTTCAATCATTATCATTACAATTTGCCCCGTTTTTAAATTTAATATAATTATATTTTGCCCCGTTTTTAACATTGCTATTCACCAAGTCTGCCCCGTTCATCAAAAAAATCCGCAGGTGCGCTCTCACATCCTGCGGATTTTTCATCTCAAAATAATTATTTTACAGTAGAAACGATCAGACTCATCTTCCCCTGCATCTCAACTTTTCCATAACCATTCGGCAGGATAAAATGATCTCCCTTCTTCACCGGGCTGCTGCCCACGATTCCATCTCCCTCTAAAACGGATACCAGAAGGAACGGATACTTCTGCTCAAATTCCATCTTTCCATTTACATCTGCCTTAAAGATCGTATAGTATTTGCAGGAATACAGCTCATTCAACTGATTTTCCGGCAGATTCAATGCGGATTTTACACTGTCATCCACAGATTTTGCCGGAACTGTGATAACATCAATACTCTTTTCTACATGCAATTCTCTCGGCTTCCCATTTGAAAGACGGTCATAGTCATAAACACGATAAGTAATATCACTGTTCTGCTGTGTCTCTAAGATTAAAAGTCCACCCTTGATCGCATGAACTGTTCCCGGATCGATCTGGATAAAATCACCTTTTTTCACCGGAATCTCACGGATAAACTCTTTCCATTTTCCCTGATGGATCATATCGGAAAGTTCTTCTTTCGTCTTTGCATTATGACCGATCACAAGTGTTGCCCCTTCCGGCGCATCCATGATATACCAGCACTCTGTCTTTCCAAAAGAACCGTTTTCATGTACTTTCGCATAATCATCATCTGGATGTACCTGAATACTAAGATCATCCCTTGCATCAATGATCTTCGTGAGAAGCGGGAAACGGTCACAGTCGTAATTGCCGAACACTTCCGGATGTTCTTTCCATACAGCAGATAACTTCATGCCGGAAAATGCGCCGCTTCGAACGGTTCCGTCTCCGTTTGGATGTGCGGAGATGCCCCAGCACTCGCCGATGTCATCTCCCTCAACCGGATAACCGAATTCTTCTCTTAACTTTGTTCCTCCCCAGATATTATGTGTACATACCGGGTCTAAAAACAAAATCTCTTTATTTGCCTGATTCATACTAAGAATTCCTCCATTTGTCTCTATTACTTTCTGATACCAGAATGCCGAATCCTTTACAATGCGCTGCTGCGTTGTAAAGTCTACATAAATGATACCAAAACGCTGTTTATATCCGTCAGACCACTCAAAATTATCAAGAAATGTCCACAGGAAATATCCTCTTACATCCGCACCCTCGTCACTGGCACGCTGCATGGCACCAATATAGGAATCTAAAAATGTGATACGGTTCGGATCATGCACTCTGCCATCTGCACTGATGTTATCATGGCAGGACATACCGTTTTCTGTAATATAAAGCGGCAATGGATAACGCTCTGTCAGAAATTTTATACCATAATAAAAAGCTTCCGGCGTTACCGGCCAGTCTGCTCCTGTCTTAGGAAATCCCGGTTCACGGTCCACAAATTCCGGTTCTCCGTTCTCTCCTGCGCGGACATAGTAACCATTGTATATATTCTGTCCCATAAAATCAAGCGGCTGATGGATCAGCTTCATATCTTCTTCCGTGATCTCTGGCAGATACTGCGCAAATTTCTCCAATCCTTCTTTCGGATAATGCCCTAAAAATACAGGATCCGAAAACCATGCTACATTCCAGGTCCAGTTATCCATCGGATTATAGAAACCAAAATATACTTTTTTCGCAGCTTCAATGTCCTCCGGTTTATCCGTATAAGGATAAGCGACACCTCCGGTCGGTGCGTATCCGACTTTGATATCCCGGACTGCATATTTACGCAGATTGATAACAGCCTGGCCATGTGCCTTCATCAGATTGTGTGCGATCTGGAAAGTATCTTTGATTGACATTTTTACTCCCGGTGCATGTACACCGCTTAAATGTCCAAGTCCAACCACACACTGCGGTTCATTGATCGTGATAAAGTATTCACAAATATCGGAAAAACGCTCTGCAACTACCTTCGCATACTCACCAAACCAGTCTGCCACTTCCGGGTTCAGCCAGCCACCCTTTTCATAAAGAGCCTGCGGAAACTCCCAGTGAAACATGGTAATATATGGCGTAATCCCATTTTCTTTCATACATGTGATCATATCACGGTACATCCGGATCGCTTTTTCATTGACACGACCGGTTCCTTCCGGCAGAATACGTGCCCAGTTTAATGAAAAACGATATGCCTTGATGCCAAGATTTTTCATCAGCGCATAATCTTCCTTATAATGATGCATATGATCGCAGGTTGTATACGCATTCTGATTTTCAAAAATCCTGCCTGCTTCCGTAAATGCGTCCCAGACATTTTTTCCTCTTCCATCGTTTGCATCGGTTCCTTCTACCTGATAGGAACTGCTCGCAACACCCCAAACAAAATCATCCCGAAACATTCTTCTTTTCCTTTCCCAGTGAATTATTTTTCAGAGGAACCAATGACAGACACCAGATAAAATGGCACTGCATCATTCTCGTGTGTCTCTGTCAGACGCACCTCCACTTTATGTACTTTATTTTCGCCATGTTCTAAGATGGTGTCAAGTTCTAATTTATCACCCCAGGTCTCATCAAAGTTCGCATCCAGACGGACTGCATGTTCTGCATCGCCGTCCACAATGATCTCTGCAACCGGTGCCGGAAGTTTTACGGATTTTCTGTACTGTACTGAAATATTGCAGCCCTCAACATCAAGTGTGATGGAATCACCTTTCTTTGAAGCTGTCCATCCGTGTTTGAAACAGTCGGTAATATCTCTCTGTGCGGACGTATCTGCGACAAATCCATGGCAGACTACGTTTTCGTCGCTGTTCTGATGACGGATGGATTTCTCATAAGTATTTTTTGTGAGAGGTGTCGGATAATCCGGTTCGCTCTGTTCCGTTGCATCTTCTGTTTTTACTTTATCTAAAAAGTATGTAATCACCGATGCGACAAGTGCATGTCCGGCATCATTCGGATGCAGGTCATCCGGTGTGATCTCACGGTTTTCGATGCGCCCGGCGACAACTTCCGGGTAGATCGTACTCTGCATGCTGACAGCCGGAAGATTATAATATCTTGCAATGCGTCCGTGCATCAGCTGCGCATTGGCACCGTTATTGTAAAATACGTTGTGCACTAAAAGAACTGCCGGTTTTGTCTTACTGGTATATACTTTTCGCACCAGTCCCTCATAGGTCTCCATAAAGTGCTCCGTGCTGTCATCGTTGACGGAAAACTCGATGATGACAAAATCCGGCTCTTTGGAAAGCAGATCAGCTTCTGCGCGCGCCACACCAAACTGTGAGGTTGTTCCGCCGATTCCTGCATTGATGTAAGTAAAATCAGCCTGTGGAAATGTCTTTTTCCACCACTCATAGACATGGTATGCGTAACAGAGTTCCGGTTTGGAAGAAAGGCTTCCCTGAGTGATCGAGCCGCCTAAAAATGCAATATTTAAAGCTTCGCCTGCTTTGGCGCGGTCCATGACTTTTTTCAGGCGGTATAAGCAGCCGCGGTTGGCAATGCCGTTTTCGTATTTGATTTGATATTCCATTTGATATTCTCTCCTTTTTTGCTGTTTCCGGTGCGAAACTAAGATTCCCAGACTGCATCCCCTAATGAGTTGATATACGCCGCAAGCTCATCCGACATCTGCTCTGCTTCCGGGATACGGATGTGTCCCGGCGTGCCGGAGCCATTTTTTGTGTAGAGGAAATGATGGACTCTCTCACTGCCAATGCGTGTGCAGACTTCGTCGATGGAGCGGTCCCAGCTTTTATCATGGCAGAGGATCGTGGTTGCTAAAATGATCTGCGCCTTCGGATAAAGCTGCATCAGTTTTTCGATGAATGCCTGATAATGTTTTCTCCAGTTTTTGGATTTTTCACTGTCATAATCTTCTGCCATATAGTCTACCGGATGATTGTCGTTTTGTCCGATCGCAACAACGACAACATGCGGAACATATTTGGAGAAATCCCACTGTTTGGTTGGCCCGAGATCCGGGTGGTACTCGATCTTGTCATAGCAGGACTCGACACCTTTATAGTGCGGTGCTGCAAACCAGCCGGTATCATCTAAAAGTGAGATTCCACCCTGTGAAGTGTCGTGGATCTGCGCATTTAATTTCCGCGCCGTCATCCACGCATAGGAATACCAGCTGTTCGAATATTCCCCATCATGCTCAGGATCTGGTTTTCCAACATACTCCACAGCTTCTGAAACTTCTCCACAGGAAACACTGTCCCCGAAAAATTCCATTTTCCGTTTTGGTTTTTCCGGCAAAGGCAGCACTTTAGCCCCGTCATCAATCTCAAATCCGTAAAACGTAAACGTATGACAGGAATCCATCCGCTTAAATAACAGCAGTTCATGTGTTCCCTCTGAAAGTCCCTCCGCCAAAGTATAAGTCTTTTTCTCTTCATCAGGCGACAAGGTAAAACGCTTCTGCTCCCCGTCTATAAAATATCCCAGTTCATTCGTCCAGCAGGAACGATGGTTTGCGATCACTGCCTTTAAGGATGTTCCGGTAAATTTCATTCCAATTGAGCTGCACGCATAGACAAGAACCGGTGCAAGCCTGTCATCAAAATCAATTCTTCCGCTGTAAGATAACATCTCATTATCTGGTTTAATTATCATGTTCTGAGTTCCCCTCCAAAAATTAAATATGTAAGCAGACTGCCCGCTCCGCGGACATTCCATTATGATAAAATGCACGTTCTGCGGACACTCCATCACACGTTTCATGAATTACGCAACAAGGCTGCCGCAATTTTCATTGCATCTGGCAGCCTGTGTTATGAATTAATTTTATGCTATTAAGGATGAATAGCAGCAATTTTAGCGTCTTCCGATCTCGGTATCTTCCGGTGTTACGACACTGTTTTCTTTGATGTAATCAATGATATCATCAAGTTCTGTAAATGCAAGACCAACATAGCTGTCTGCAGCACCGTAGTAAATTGCAATTTTTCCGGATTCGGAATCATGGATTGTTGCACATGGGAAGCATACGTTCGGAACAAATCCGCGCTCCTCATACCATTCTTCCGGTGTGAGTAAGAATGTCTCACAACGATATTTTACGATAGATGGATTGTCAATGTCTAAGATTGCTCCACCGATGGAATATACATAACCGTTACAGGTTCCGCTTACTCCGTGGTAGAATAACAGCCATCCTTCGGATGTTTCGATCGGGGCAGCACCTCCACCGATCTTTAAGGACTCCCACCACTCAGAGCCTTTGCCCATCACATGTCTGTGTTTTCCCCAGTAAGTAAGATCCGGGCTCTCGCTCACGAAAATATCACCGAACGGTGTATGTCCGCTGTCGGACGGACGGGATAATAACATGAAGTTTCCGTTGATCTTTCTTGGGAACAGCACTGCATTTCTGTTGAATGGAAGGAACGGATTCTCAATTCTTGTGAATGTCTTGAAATCTGTTGTCTTTGCTATACCGATTGCTGCGCCGTAGAAATCCTGACACCAGATGATGTAATAGGTATCTTCTACTTTTACAAGACGCGGATCATATGCATAACGCGGCATAAACGGTTTGCCTTCCTCGTCTACGAAATTGATCTTGTTTTCATCAAAATTCCAGTGGATCGCATCTTTGCTTCTTCCAAGGTAAATGTAAGGAATACCGTTAGTCTGCTCTCCACGGAATACACCGATGAATCCATCTTCATACGGCATAACGGCACTGTTGAAAATTCTTGCAACACCTTTTACCGGGTTACGTCCGATGATCGGGTTCTCATTGTATCTCCATACCGGTGCTCCTGTTAAGTTTTCCGGTCTTTCCTGCCATGGTACATTTGGTACCGGCTGGCTGATCATTTTATATTTGCTCATCTTATTCCTCCATCTTTGCGTTTTGACACGCATATTTCCGATTTTCTTCGTTCTTTCTTTTTCAGCTTTTATTTTACATGTAAGAAATCCTCTTTCTTTTCATGCAGAATTTTATGTAACTGTCTTATTTTTCTTCCTTTGCAAGGAACTCTAAATTCTTCTCGATCAGTCCGCATCTCTGTGCCACACACTCAACGCTTCTGCCCGGATCCTGTGGGGTGTTAAATACATAATCTACCAGTTTATCCACGGTAGTTGTCGCTACATGCATTCTCGTATCCGAAGATGCATAGTAGATAAATACTTCGTTATTCTCATTTACGATCGCACCGTTGGTAAATACAACATTGCTTACGTCACCGACACGCTCTTCACCTCTCGGTCCAATTAAGAGTCCGGACGGCTCTGCGATCACTTTTGACGGATCGTTTAAATCTGTTGCAAATGCATAGATAACATAACGGAGTCCTGCTGCGGTGTTGCGGACACCATGTGCAATGTGGATCCAGCCTTTGTCTGTCTTGATCGGAGTTGCACCTGCACCGTTCTTTGCCTCTGTGATCGTGTGATATTTGCGAAGACTTGTCATTTTCTCCTCGTCGATCACTGCGTGTGTGATATCTTCGCAAAGTCCAAATCCGATTCCTCCGCCTGATCCGGTTTCAATAAAGTCATCCATCGGTCTTGTATAGAATGCATATTTTCCATCTACAAATTCCGGATGAAGTACCACGTTTCTCTGCTGCGGAGAATTTAAAGTAACAAGATTTGGCAGTCTCTCCCAGTTCTTTAAATCTTTAGTACGAACGATTCCTGCTGCAGCTACGGCTGCGGAAAGATCGTTTACGGTTGTATCTTTTGACTCAGAACAAAATACACCATAGATGTAACCATCTTCATGTTTGGTCAGACGCATATCATAGACATTGGTCTCTTCCGGACAGGTATCCGGTAACAGGATCGGATAATCCCAGAAACGGAAACCATCAATTCCATTGTCACTCTCAGCAACACCAAAGAAAGATTTTCTATCGTTTCCTTCGATTCTCGCAACCAGATAATATTTTCCGTTCAGTTCGATCGCGCCGGAATTCATCACTGCGTTGATTCCAAGACGCTCCATGAAATATGGATTTGTCTCCGGGTTTAAGTCATATCTCCAGGTCAGAGGAATATGCTCTCTTGTCAATACCGGATATTCATAACGGTCATAAACACCATTGTAAAAATCCGATTTTACATTTTTGCGGGAAAGCAGTTTTTCCTGCTTTTCTTTTTCTACATAATATCTCTCATGTAACATTCGTCGAATCTCCATTCTTTTTCTAAAAATAAATGAATCTGTTTTATGCTCCGATTCTGCGGATGACTTCTATACACATTCTTCCATTATGATACGGACATTTCCACGGCTCTACGATCGGTCTGTCTAAAATCGGACTTCCATCCTCATTGACTTCCCAGAACCACTCAGAACCATTTCTCTTATCAACCACATAGGTTTTGATGAACTCCCACTCTGCCAGTGCAGCATCGCAATATTCAGAATGTCCTGTGTTTCTTTCATAACCATTTAAGAAACCAACAACAGTTTCTGCCTGCACCCACCAGACGCGGTGTGCATTGACCACTCCGCGGTCACATTCATTTGCAAGAGAATGACCATCAAATGCCACCTGATAAATTCTTGAGGTCAGTGTCTTTGTGATCGGTGTCATTTTCTCACGGTAATGTTCATTGTTTAATACATCGACACCGCGATCCATCAGCCATGCTGTCTCAATGTCATGACCATAAGAATGAAGGTCTAAGATTGTGTTATAGTCTGCATCAAAAAATACTTCCTGACGCTGTTTTGCCGGATTGTATACCTTATCTGCAAAGGTATCCATGATCCACATCAGTCTCTTTCCAACCTTTTCATTTTTTGTCACGCGGTACAATTCTGTATACGCTTCAAAAACATGAAGCAGTGTATTCATTGTCTTATCTGCAAGTACACCGTTCTCAGAAAGCTTTTCGTTTGATTCCGGTTTAAAATCTCTTGTAAAAGCTTCTAAGTAGCCGATCTCATCGGTGCAGCGCTCCTCAATGATATCAAACAGGGAAAAAGCAAGTTCTAACGCTTCCTTATCCCCGGCTGCATCATAGTAAGATGACAACGCATAAATACAGAATGCCTGATTGTATGTATGTTTAGTTGTATCAAGTGGTGTTCCGTCATAATTTAATGACCAGAAGATCCCTCCGTATTCTTTGTCGATACAATGTTCCCTTAAAAATTCATAACCATGTTTTGCCTCGGCAAGCAGGTCTTCTCCCTTAAAACCTGCTGCCTCGCATTCCTCTTCCGAAATGCCGCCGTCTTTATAAAGTAAATACGCATTTGCAAAAAACCAGGTAATACGGCTGTTTAAGATACATCCTTTTTCTGCTTTTTCATCCAGTGCAAGATCATAGGAAAGATAACCGTAATATCCGCCGAACTTATCATCCCGCATACCTCTCCAAAATGGAATGATATGTGTGAGCAGTTCGTGTTTTGCTTCTGCTGCAAGTTCTTTTAACTCACTCATAACCGTTTCCTCTTTCTCTCTTTAGCCTTTTACTGCACCAGCAGCAATTCCACTGTAAATCTGTTTCTGACAGAGGATAAATACGATCAATGCCGGAAGCAGGGAAATGATAACACCTGCACAGATCAGGTTGTACTGACTTCCCATCGGGCCAACAAATGTATAAAGTGATGTCGCGATTGTATGTAACTTTTTATCCATCAGATAAAGGTTTGCCATATAGTACTCGTTATAAACACCAACGCCCTTTAAAATACAGGATGTCACGATTGCCGGTTTTAACAGTGGAAGCATAATTTTCCAGTAAATTGTCCAGTAGGATGCGCCATCAATGATTGCCGATTCATCCAGAGATATTGGTATATTTTCCATAAACTGAATGAAAATGTAAATTGAGATAACATCCGTTCCGCACATCAGAATAATATATCCATATAAATGATTGACAAAGTGCAGTGCTGTCATGATATTATATACAGTTACCTGCATTGCAACTGCCGGAAGCAGTGAAGCAAACAAAAACAGGTTTCGGATCAGTCCGTTTCCCGGGAATTTAAAACGGTTTAATACATAAGCAAGCTGTGTTCCGATTACAATGGAGACAACCAGGACAGATACCATAACGATCACGGAGTTTAAGAAAGCTCTTCCCATATCCGCTGTCTGAAATGCTTTAATAAAATTATCAAAATTCAGCCAGTTCTTCGGCAATGTCATAACATTGGTCGTCTGATATTCTTCCTGTGTCTTAAACGCTGTAATCACACAGGAGATAACAGGAACAACTGCACAAAGTCCAAAGAAAATCAACGATACATATTCAACGATCAGCCAGAGGATTGCACCAACGGTATAATGTTTTTTTCTTTTCTGCACATTTACATTATGTTTTCTCATCTTCCTATGCCACTCCCTTTCCAGCTTTCTTTGCCTGTTTTTCTGCTTTTAATCTTGCGCGTTTTGCCTTGTAGGATTCATCCTCACTCTCAGCATCACGGAAGATATATTTAAAGAATAACTTCTGTAAAATCGTACATGCAAAAATGATAAGGAGAAGTACGACTGCCATTGCTGATGCAAGACCGACTTTCTGGCTTACATGAGCGATCTCATTCATAATTACAAAATATGTTCCGGTTCCATTTGCACCATCTGTGATAACGTAAGGCTGCTCAAATGCACTTAAGGAACCTGTGATAGAAAGAATTACATTTAAAGTGATAATTGTTTTGATACTCGGCAGAATAATATGTTTAAACTGCTGAAATTTATTTGCACCATCTAACTCTGCTGCTTCGTAAAGGTCTGCATCCACAGACATGATTGCACCGATAAACAATACCATGTTCTGTCCAAAATAACGCCATACCGAAGTAGCCACCAAAGACCAGTTGTTAATTGACTGATCTTTCAGCCAGTATGGAAGATTGTCAAGTTTAAATCCACACCATTGTAAGATCGTATCAAATACAAATCCTCTGGTATAGAAAAATTTAAAAATAAATCCGATCGCAATACCACTGATCAGATATGGGAAAAACATTAACCCTTTAAAGAAGTTTCCTCCCTTTACTTTAAAACTTAAAATAGTTGCCAGATAAAGTGCAAGCACAAGCTGAATGATTGCACCTACCATATAATAAAGACTGAGCTTTAATGCTCCAAAGCAGTCATCCCTGCGAAATACGTCAATATAATTTTTGAATCCGACAAATTTTCTCTGATCTACCGGAGTTAAATATTTCATCTTATAAAAACTGAATTTTACCATCTCGGCAAAAGGCAGATAAGTAAATACAAACAGCAACAGCAGCGGAATTGTCATAAATGCCACGCAGATAATCACCTGCTGTCCTTTTCTGCTTTTTGCCCATTTTTTTAAACTGAATGGTTTTTTCCCTTCCATATCCACAATTCCTCCATCCATTGTCTTTTATCCGGGAAGGGGAACCTCCCCTTCCCTTTTGTGGAACTATATTACTCAGTTACTTCAATTCCGTTTGATTCCTGTGCATCAGACCATGCTGTGTTCCATTCGTCCATGATCTCATCAAATGTCTTATCGCCATTGGATGCATGCTCAATGATTGCCTGGATTTTACTGTCTCCACCTGCGTTAATATTTAACTCAGACTCTGCATTCATCTCATTTAAGAAATCTTCCTCGCCAGCTAATGCAGGTTCATCCTCTAAGAATGTTACGCCATCGAAGGAAAGTTTTGTATCTGTACTGCCGGCTGCGACTGGAAGTCCATCCTCGTTGTATGAGAAACCGGATTTTTCTGTCATCCATTTTACAAATACCATAGCTGCTGCTTTTTCATCATCTGTTGCATTTGCATTGATACCATAAGAGTAATCAGCACCTGCTGATGCATACTGCTCACCATTTACAGTGATCGGGAATGGCATATAACCGATATCTGCGCCATTTTCGCCTGCTGCTTCCATCTGAGGATAAGCCCATGAGCCAAGTACCATACAACCGATCTCACCATTGTTGATCATACCTTTACAGCCCTCCCAGTCAGTTGTTGCAAAGTCATCTTCGATCAGTCCGTCTGCAACTGCATCATAGAGGATCTTGTAAACTGCATAAGCATGTGTATCATCGCCATAATTCTGGAATGGATCTTTTGTATGAACTAATTTCTGGTTCATATATGTATTGTCGCCTGTTGCATTATTTCCGATGTAAGCATCCCATGCTCCCATTGTCCAGCCTGCTGCATAGTTTGTATAAAGTGGGATGGCATCTGTATTATCTTTGATTTTCTGTAATGCACCGATAAATTCTTCCGGAGTCTTTGGAAGTTCTGTAACTCCTGCTTCTTCAAATACTTTTTTATTGTATACGATACCCTGTGTAGTTGCTGTAGAAGGAACACCGTAAACCTGTCCGCCATACTCCCATGTAGTTGCATAATTGATCTGGGTCTTCATGGTATCAAGATCACCATATGAAATAAAGTAATTGCTTAAGTCTGCCTTATCAACCGCCGGGATCATCATGACTGTCTCATAGTCACCGGACTGTAAATGCATCAGAGCATCATCTGCATAGTTGGTATCGGTTGTAAGTTCAACTGTAATATTTGGATACATTTCATTGAATGCTGCTAAATACTCTTTCCATGTTGTTCCGTTATAATCGTCAGATTCAAGATCTGTTCTGTGGTTGAATAATGAAATTGTTGCTGTCAGATCTGTATAATCCTCACCAAGTTTGATATCTGCATAGGATAAAGATCCGTCTGCGGATGTAGAAGCATCACCACTCTCAGTTGCTGCTACATCATTTGATGCATCTGTGCTGTTATCTGCTGCTGCACTGTTGTTGTCTGTTGTTCCCCCATTGCCTGCTGTGTTGTTTGAGCCACCGCATGCTGCCATGCTCATGGTCATTGCTGCTACTAAAGTAACGGCTAAAATTTTTCTTAATTTCATAGAATTTTCCTCCTTATGATGTTTGTTACTTGTTTTGTAACTTAATTTAATTATATATCGTTTTATTTTTTAGTCAACACTTTTTTCCTGATTTTAGCCCATTTTAACCCTTCTATTGTGCATTTCGGCACTATAGACAATTCTTTTTTGCTGTTTTTGTGCACTTTTTCACATTTATTTTTGTTTTAGTTTCATTTTTTAGCTTATTTTAGTCTATATTTTGTAAATTGATTAATTTACTTATTTACCTTGATTTTAGTTTAACTAATTACTTATTTCACCACAGCGTTATCTGCAGAACATCCATAACTTAACAATATGAAATGCTCACCAAATGATGGTTTGTGGGTGACATGAGTTTCCTTGTGTAGGGTGGTTCTGGGGGGTTACGATTGGCAAATTGCATCAAGCCGGGACTGTTTTGTTTCCGTTGTCCGAAAATAAGAAACTCTAAGCATGCCTGATTCAGGTTGGGGCGGAGTGACGTGTACGTCCTAAATGCGCCATCCGGGCACATTAGGACTTGTGCTGCCGTCCATGGCAGCACAACACTATGTTGCGAACAGGCATCCTAAGAGTTTCTAATTTCCTTCCAAAGTCATAAAACGAGTCTCGGCTTGATGCGATTTGCCAGCCGCAAGGTTGTGAACCACTCTTCGTCGGGGAACTCATTTTACAACCTTGGGGGTGCGTAAATTTTTGTGACATTCATTTCAAAAAGGTTGAAAAATCTCGACACAATCTGTTATATCTA
>UMJD01017188.1_pt1 | contig 15438 bp, 9 predicted proteins | sample 1965951 | NCBI WGS metagenome assembly UMJD01 (sample SAMEA4836142, study PRJEB28245) | human gut metagenome | biome: gut microbiome; material: fecal sample | place: Denmark | collected 2008 | reverse complement strand
CCGGAAGAGCTGCCGCTGCACACAGTCGGAATGATTAAAAGGAGTATCCGAAGATTAGGAGGACAAGACCGGATCATCCTGATTGGGAGGAACGAGATTCCGGATGCGCTGCTTGGCACATTCTGGAACCGTGAGATGGGATTGGTCACGCAGAACAGCATGCTGTTAGATCAGGATGAGGTCGAATGTCTGATCAAACAGTATGGAAGCCGGACATCTCCGGAACAGTTATTGCGATATACCGGAGGCTGGGCCGGTATTGTAGATGTGATATTACGTCTGGAATCAAAATATGGCGCATGGAACCCGGAGAGCTGCTGGCATGAAATGAACCGCTATATAAAAGAAATGATTTTGGATACGCTGCAGCGGGAAGAAAGGGAAATCCTGCACCTTGCGCAGTACCTCCCGTGGGTAGATGAAGAGATGTGCGAAGAGATCCTCGGGACTGCGCATGCAGAAGTAATCCTCGGACGGATGCTGCGAAAAGGGTTCTTGGTGCATACAGAGGGAGAACCGGATACCAGATGGAGTGTAGCACCGATATTTTGCCATATCGAGGAGGCATCCCTTGGACGGAGCAGATGGATGAAGATCGGGAAATGGTATGAAACCCATGACCATAGAGCAGAACAGTTACAATATGACAGTCTGATGCCGGAAGTGCAGCTTAATCTGAGTTTTATGCGGCCACAGATTTTGACGGAACAGTGGGTCGAAGAACTGAAGCCTGGCGCCGGAAGGCTGTTGATCCTGCAGGAGACGAAGATCAGCTGCCTGTGTGACATACGAGATCTGTCAGGTCTGTTCGCGTGCGAAAAGCGGCGAGAAAGGCAGTTCGCACGGAGATGGAAGGAGTGCCTTGATGAAGATGCATGGATATTCTACCGTCTTGCCAGGATAGAGTATTATCTGGAGACGGATCGCTTAAGTTCGGTTGCGGATGAAGATATGCAGTTACTTATAAAGGCAGAAGAACTTCCGTCCGCATTTCGCCTGAGTGCCTTATGGCTTCTGATAAGAATACAACGTTTCGCTTATGATGAAGAACGTAAGGAGCGCATTGAGAGATTAGAGACAAAGCTGATCCACACAGAAAACCACGCAAGGAGCGGATATGCAAAAGCAGTGGCAAGTCTTAACATTACCGTACACGGAAGTCAGGAGAATCTTGCAAAATGGCTTAAAAGCGCAGCTGTTCCGGCGAATGCAGAGGTCACAGAAGAGAATATTGTCTGGTTCTACTGCAGATCCAAAGGATATCTTCTGTTAAATCAGTACGAGAAGTCCAGACGCCTTCTGGAAAAAATGCTTCCATATCTGAATGCACACCGGAGCTTACGAATCCACGCAGAGGTTCTGTTCGAAAAGGCGGTCGCAGAGTGGAATCTGGAGCAGCATGGGCAGGCACTCAAAAGTGTCATAGAATCCTTCCTGGTCAACGGAAAGAACCGATATGTCATGTTCTACACAGAATACGGCGTGACCGGACGCAAAGTGCTGGAAGCCTATATTGACTGGATGAAGCATAATTCCCCGGAAGGATGGCACCGCAAGAAGAAGTACAATTACGGAAATGTATTACACATGCCGGAGGCGGATTATCTGGAGACAATTCTCCGCAAGACCAGAAAAGAAGCCCGGCATATGCAGAAAAATGCAGAATACCAGAGAGAAGAGCGTCTCACAATGACAGAGACAGTTATCCTGCAGTATCTTGTACAGGGGCTTACCAATGCTCAGATCTGCCAGGAAATGAAATTAAAGCTTCCGACAGTAAAAGGCCACATCTATAATATTTACAAAAAAATGAATGTAAAAAACAGGGTACAGGCTGTCATGAAGTGGAAAGAAGAGACAGAATAAAACAAAAAACAGAAAAAATGACATAAAAACAATACTTTGGTATGGTGCATAAATGCATACAAGAGGTATAATAAAAAAGATTTTGAAAATATTCGGAAAATACATTACATTTCCGGACGAAAGAAGGACACAAATGAGCATTGGAAATAAAAAATCAAAGAAAATCATTACCATAATTTTTGGAATTATACTGGTATTACTGATAATCCTGCTGGTAGTTCTGACAGGACACAAAAGAAGCCTGGCAAAACAGGAAGCAGCAAAGAAGGCAGAAGCGAAAGCAGAAAAAGGCCTGGAGCTTCCGTATCAGTTCGACGACGGTAAACTGGAAATGAAATCTATATTCAGCTATGCCGGTCCGAATCCGGACAACAACGCAGAGGAAGGCGACAACATAGCAGCAATTCAGATGACGAACTGCTCAGACACCTACCTTGCATCCGCGAAGATCACAGTCACAGTCGGAGACGGAACGAAACTTACTTATCAGGTAGAAGCACTCCCGGCAGGCAAGACTGTCACAGCATTCGAGGTTCAGAACCAGGAGCTGCCGGACAAGCCGGCTGTAAAGAAAATCGACGCAAAGACACAATATTCCAACGATGTATCTCTGCACGAAGATGCACTGACGATCACCGTAGAAGATACGAATATTGGTCTTACTAATATATCGCAGGAAGCCATCCAGAACATGACCGTGTTCTATCACGACGTAATGGATGACGAATATTTCGGAGGCAAAAGCTACCGGAAGATGGTAGAATCACTGGCAGCGGGCGAAAGCACCACCGTGACGGCCGAAGAATGTTACATAGGGGAAGCAGCAGTTGCCGGCATCAGTTATTGATGGCGGCAGGTGTTACTTTATAGATACTTAAGGAAAGGAGAAGGGCATGAAGAAGAAATATGAGAAGCCGCAGGTTTATATGGAGAAGTTTGAGCTTGCGGAGCATATTGCTGGATGTAAATTAACATTACAACAAGGCGATGTAGATGTTTGTGAGGCTACAGGTACTATAGGCAGTGTTACGTTACCTACAGTAGACAATGCATGGTTTTTAGAAAGTACAAAAGCTTGTGAGATACCGGTAGAAGATTATTGCTACACGAATTCTACATCAACAATTGCTACAATTAATTCTTAATGAAAAATAAAAAATATTTATACACATATCGAATAGCAGACATTGTTTTTTCTATCTTTAGTAAGAATGAAATAAGAACAACAGAGAACTTTTTTCCGTTTATATATCAGGGGGAGAAAAAAGATTTTATTATTCAATTGGAAGAGAAGGAATCTATTCCTTTTGAAATGAATAATGTATTGTTTGAAAATTATATATTTAAAGCAGGAAAAGACAAAGAAGGATATTATAGAATTTTCTGTGATCACAAAGAGAATAACAGACCGTATGCTCAATCCAGAATTTATGATAATAGTACGGAAGAAATATGTTATTTGAAAGAATTTCAGAATTCGTTTAGCGAAAGTCAAAATACATTTTCTCATATAGGGGTTGAAGAATTATTGATAAGAAAAAATGCAATTGTTTTACATGCATCGTTAATCGAGTCAGAGTATGGAGGAATCTTATTTACCGGACCGTCTGGAATCGGAAAATCTACACAGGCAGACCTGTGGGCAAAATATGAGAAAGTAGAGATACTAAATGGAGACAGACCAATTTTGAAAAAGGAAAATGAGAATTGGAAAGCATATGGTTCTCCGTATGCAGGATCTTCAGATTATTATGTCAATAAAAGCACAAACGTAAAGGCAATTATTGTACTTGAACAGAGCAAAACGTGTTCTATAGAGAGACTCAAGAATAGCAGAGCTTTCTTAAAACTGTATTCCGGAATGATAGTTAATACATGGCGGCCAGATTTTGTAGAACGAGTAGTTGATCTTACAAAGGATCTTATAGAACAAGTTCCGGTATATTTACTGAAATGTACGCCTGATTATGAGGCTGTAAAAATGTTAAAATCAGTATTGGAGAGGGAATAAGTAATGGATGTCAAAGAAATATATTATGAAAGTTTATTGACAAAAATGCTCTTTCAAAAGTCCAGTATAAAGAAAATACCGTTGAGTGGAACGTTCGAGTTGAGTCCGGTGTGTAATTTTGATTGTCGTATGTGTTATGTGAGAAAGTCGCCGGAAGAGGTAAAGTGTCATAACAGAAAAATGCTGAACCTTGAGCAATGGAAAAAAATAGCAGACCAGGCAGAAAATGCAGGAATGCTATACTTATTGCTTACAGGTGGAGAGCCTTTTTTATGGCCGTATTTTGGGGAATTATACATGTATCTGTCAAAAAAAGGGTTTTTGATATCAATTAATAGTAATGGATCTTTGATTGACGAAGGTGTAATTGAACAATTAAAGGAAAGACCACCTATCCGAATTAATATTACATTATATGGAGCATCAAATGCGACTTATGAAAAATTATGTAAGGCTTCGAATGGATTTGATAAGGTCGACAGAGCAATAAATTTATTAAAAGAAACAGGCATATCTGTTAAATTAAACTGTTCTCTTACTCCGTATAATATTGGCGATCTTGAAGCAATGATACAATATGCTGAAGAAAAGCAATTGATTTTAGAGACAAATCCATATATGTTTCCACCATTAAGAAAAAATCCTGAAAAAATAGGAGTAAATGATCGTTTTACACCTAAAGAGACCGCATATTGGCAAATAAAAAGATATCAATTGCAGTATGGAAATGAATTGTATCAGAAGTATTTACAGGGAATTTGTGATGGTATGGTAAAACCGCAGGGAATGGATGAGTCTTGCTATGATCCAATTGATGGAAAAGTAAGATGTAGAGCTGGAAAAGCAGCATTCTGGATTACATGGGATGGTTATATGCTGCCATGTGGAATGATGCCGGAGCCGAAGGTTGATATGTATAAAGTGTCATTTGAAGATGCATGGAAACAATTAACTCAAAAGACAGAAAATATTCGTTTATCTGGAATATGTGAAAAATGTAGTAATCGAGGAATATGCCATTCATGTGCAGCAATGGCGTATGCTGAAACTGGAGAGTTTCAAAAAGTTCCAATTTATTTATGTGAGATGATGGATGCAATGAAAAAAATTGCAGAAATGGAATTGAGCAATTTGGAATAATAATAAAAAGGAGGTAAGAACATGAAGAAAAACATGAAAAAAATCCTGGCACTTTTGCTGACGGCCAGTATGACTTTGGGAATGACGTTTACAGTGTCAGCAACTGAAGCAAATCAGCAAAATACAGAAGAACAGCAAGACACAGAATCAGTTGTTTCGGATGAGAGTGCAGAAAAACAGGATAGTGATAGTGGAGCTGCAGAACAGGTTGTTTCGGAAGAGCCTACAGAGGATAGCGAAGCGAAAGCTGCAGTAACCACTTCAACTATGGGAAGTAAACCGGCTGATGGAACAACAAAAAATCAGCCATTTAAAGCGGGAACAGGTGGAAGTCAGAACTTCAGAATTCCAGCGATGGTAACACTATCTGACGGCACAATTGTGGCAGCAACAGATGCACGTTGGGATACAACAACAGATGGATATGGATTGGATACAATCGTTTCTAGATCAACAGATGGTGGCGCAACATGGAATTATACATTTGCAAACTATCTTGGAGACAATGGAAATGTTTCGAATTCTAATTCCACAGCATTTATAGATCCGGCATTGACTGTAACTGCAGATGATACAATTTATATGTTGGTAGATTTATATCCGGCTGGTGGTATTATTTCCAGTATTAGCAATGGAACGGGCTATAACAGTGCTGGAAAATTGATGTTAAGCAATGGTGGTAGTAATTATGGATATTATCTGGATAATGGCAAGATTTACAGTAATAATGGTACAGAAGTCAGCGGCTTACAGGTAGATGCTTACTTTAATCTTACGGGAACATACAAGAATAGGACATATAATACAAATCTGTTTTTTAATGATTCACCGTTTAAGGTGTTGAAGACAAGTTATCTGTATCTTACTAAGAGTACTGATGGTGGAGCAACATGGTCTGCACCGACTATGCTGAACTCACAGGTTAAGAATTCTTCAGATAAGTTTTATGGTGTGGGTCCTGGACGTGGCTTGACAACAAGACTTGATGATGGAACTGAAAGAATTATCTTCCCATGTTATACTTATACGAGTGACGATGGTAATACAAGTGTAATTTATTCTGATGATGGTGGACAGACTTGGACACGTAGTAAGGATATTCCTGATCAGACATCAGAGGCAACGTTGACAGAGGTCAATGGAAAAATCTACATGTTTACACGTCATGGTGGTTACTATGTATCTGAGGATCATGGAGCAACATGGGGATCTAGACAGAATGTTAGTGGAATTAGTTATACAACCTCCTGCCAGATGAATGCAATTACCTATTCGAAAAAAATTAATGGCAAGGATGCAATTCTTTTATCAGCAGGAACTAATGGAAGAAAAAATGGAAAAATTTTTGTTGGATTAGTACAGGGTGATGGAAGCATTAACTGGGAATATAACTATCCGGTCAATAATGGTGAATATCAGTATTCTTGTATGTCTGAATTAAATGATGGTACAGTTGCATTGTTGTATGAAAACGGGAGCGCATCTGAAAAATTTGAGAAATATTCAATTGAGAAGATTGCCAATGGCGCAAAAATTGCACATGCGCATGTAGCTACATCAGAAGGAACTTCAGTTACAGCAACCATTTCAACAGAAAATGCTGGTGATACTTTCGAATTTTCAAAGTGTGAGAAGAAGGCAGAAGCAACAACTGTTGAAGGATATAATTGTTCAGTTACTTATGATATAGAACTTTTATTAAATGGAAAGAACTATACAGATTCTGCTGAACTTACGGTGCCGTATGATGAGAGTGTATTTAATGGATGTACGAAATTTATTGGTTATGTTGCAAAAAGTGCTTCTGGCAAAGCACAGACATTCCCTGTAACAGTGAAGAATGGGAAATTTGTTGGAATATGTCCGCACTTTTCAGAGGTAACAATTGCAGGATATAAAGATGATATTCCGGAGGGTGTAGATCACGTTGAAGATGTTAGCCTTGGAGTGAATGGAACAACTTCATATACACAAGAGGGAGAATACAGTAAAGAGTACTCAGATGATATTGTAGATGCCAAAGCTAAAGTGACTAATAAAGAGTTACCACCGTATTATGAAACGGCAACTTTAAAGGCTGGAACATTCTACGCTTCATCAAAAGCGAATGATACTAGCCCGGCAACACAGATTACACTTGAAGATGCCGGAAATGGACAGTATTATGTGAAGAATGCAAATGGTGAGTATATATATCCGTCAGCTAGTAGAAATGGGTTTTCTTGGGAATATGCATTAGAGAAGGGAAAACAGGCTGTTACTGTAGAATGGAACAGTGATGGTAGTATATGTTTAGATAGAAAATATACACATAATGGTTGGTTTAATACGTACAATACTTCAGCATATTTAAATCTGTCTTCCAATGAATTTTCATGTAGTAAGGATCGTAGCAACATATATCTTTACAATCAGGTTACACCTGCACCAGAAACACAGACAAAAATAACTTTTAAGGGAAAGCAGGTAGGAACTACGTCTGTTACAATTGGAACCACAATGTATAGAATTACTGTACAGGAACGAGGTGGAAATGATACAGCCTCTGTAAAAGTTGGTGGTTCAGCAAATATTTCTATACCACATACCATTGGAACAGATGAAACGGTTACATGGTCATCTTCTGATTATGCAAAAGCAGGAGTTTACAGTGCTGATGGGAAAAATGCTACTTTAACCGGACGTAAGACGGGAACTACGGTAGTAACTGCAACTGTAAAAAATAATGAAGGAACTGTAGTAGCTACATATACCTGGAACGTAACCGTTATAGACGGAAGTGCAGCAAATACAGGTGGGCATACAGTTACCTATACTATAGACAATACTATTTATAATGGTAAATTATATTATTCTGTAGATGGTAGCGAATTAGTAGAGGTACCGGTTGCTTCTCAGACAACGGATGCTGATGGAAATACAATTTATACATATAAAACAATTAGCGTTGAGCAGAAAAATGTAGCATATTCTCAGATGCAAATTTTTGTAAAACCTGACGATGGATATGCGGTATCTACAGTATCGGCAACAAAGGGAGATACATATTCACAGTTCTATGGTATTGATAAAGAAAATTTAAAGGTTATATATTCAGATGAGCATCAAGGTGGAAGAATAGAAGATTGCCTTACAGCAGAACAAGAAAAGGCTTTACTGGCAGAGGCTGTTGAAAAAGGCTGTGATGCAGTATTTTGGTATTCGCGTGGATCAGAAGGAAGTCACTTGACAGAAAATAGAGAGGCAACAATCACACATGAAATTCATTGTGATAAATTACCGACCGTTACAAAAGAAATAGAATACCTTAAGCAGGGAGATGACTATAAGAAGTATACAGAAGGTATGACGGCAAATGCAGGAGATACCGTAGTATTTAAAATTGTTGTATCAACATATAAGGAATCTGCGGATATCAATTATTCAAATGCTTTATTGAAAGACATTATGCCAAATGTTGCAGGTACTGTAAAACTCTATTCAGGTGTTGGCGAGAGTGCAACAGCATTAACTAATCCATATAAAATAACAAATGAAATTAATCATGCACGTACAAAAGAAGCTAAGAATTATAAGGCAGAAGATTATACTTATTATGCGGTATATGAATTGCAAGATGAGGATTTGGAGCAATTGATTACTAATAATGTGGAATTGTCTTATGCTTACAGTTCGACGTATAGTTCAGGTACATACGGAGGAACAGCCAAGGCTAATGCACAGTTTTTCGCTACAGCTTTTGAAGGAATTAATGATATTGTAGTGGATTATGGTTCACCTGTAACAACAGAAAGAACAAAGGCCTGGGGAACTGGTAAGTTTTCTATAACTGGAGCAGCAAATCATGGTGTTGTAAAAGTAGATGGTGATAATACAACAGGAATTCAGGTAACTTATACACCAACAGAAGTTCTTACAGAGGCTGATACAGTAACATTGACAAATTCAAAAGGCGGCGTATACAAATTCAAAGTATATCCTGCAACGACTGTATATTATGAAGAAGGATTTGGAACATATACAAATCAGCAAAATGGTGGTTCTAATAAGGGAACAGCTGCACAGACAGTATCTTCAGTTGGTTCTAAGGCACATTATGGATATGATTCATCATATGATAATAATACACAGGATTCTGATAATAGTGTAGTTGAACTTGCTGCAAATGGAAAAGGTGAATTTAGCTTTAAAGGAACCGGAGTTGAATTATATGCAAGGTCAACACCTGACAGCGGAAAGATAATGGCTTATCTGTATAAAGGAACTACGCTGAAAAAACTGTATACGATAAATACAAAACAGGCTGTCGGAACATCAGGTTTAACAAGTATGCAGAATAAAACCGCATATAGTGCACCTGTTTTAAGTATTGCAGGACTGGATGCGGGAGAGTATACCATTAAATTTGAAGTTGTAAAGACAACGAATGATGATGGAACAAAAGAGATTAAGCCGGTATATATTGACGGATACAGAGTATATAGTGATACTACTTATAATGAACAATATAGTCAGGATGACGAAGCTAACCCAACATTTACAGAGATGAGAAATAGCGTTTTGGCAGCGTTAGATGTAGATACAACAAAGGGTACATATGCAAATCAAATTGCTCAAGGTATAGCATCTCAGGTTTATGACAAAACAACAGGAACAGGTGCAGTTATTGTTAATAATAACAAAGAGGTAGCGGGAACAGCTCAGGATCTGTTGAATAATGGACCGAAAAATGAGATTTATTTGAATCCAAATCAGGCAGTAGTATTCCAGTTTGCAAGTGGTATTACGACAGCGCAGATTGGTCTTAAGGCATTACAGGGAAATGCAGCACAATATACAATTTCGTATGAGGATGGAACTTCAGAAGATAAAACTTTAAATTCAAGTACAGACATGTTCTATAAGCTTGATGCTAAAAAGGGTACGATTACAATTACAAATAAAGCAGGTTCGGGAGTTTTAGCAATTACGAAGATAAAGACATTCGGAGAGATTTCAAGTAATGCGATGTTTGCTGAGTTGAGCGCAGATGATTTCATGCCTGCATTGTTATCTCTTGGCTATGAGACAGAGAAACCAATGGCTGACGCTACAGCCAATCTCAACCTGGTAGACTACACAGGCAAGACGATCGCATCTACATCCCTTACAGCTAACGGCGAGCAGGGCACAGATGCAACATTTACAGCTGATCAGATCAAGTCAGCAGTGACATCAGCACTTCCGGAAGGATATGCAGTTGTGGATGCTTCCAAGATTGCAGACCAGACAGTGAAGTATGGTGAGAGCGCAGATGTGAATGTACAGATCGGTAAGGTTGCAACACTGAAAGTAACTTACAAGAAGTTATTCGGTAAGACAGTTGGAACGGCAACACTGACAGGTGTTCAGACTTCAGCCGGAAGCAAGTATTCATTCAGTGCTTCTGAGATCAAGAAAGCAGTTCCGAGTGGATACTGGACAATCAAGCTTTGGGGAACCAAGGTGAAATATGGAACTACAGGTACTCTGACGGTTAACGTATTTTAAAGTAAAAATAATCAAATAAAAAGGGCAGATACCATTTGCCTTTGAACAGATACCGCCATCCGGGGCAGCAATGCTATCCGGATGGCGGTATTATTATGTTACGATGCGCCCGAACTTGCCAATGAATAAGAAGGCTATTCGGGGAGCGTAGGGTTCAAAAAATAAAAGACCATCACATTTATCAGAGGAAGATCCCTCAAGATTACCAGACAATTTATAAGAAAGAGAAAACGTATTTTGCGGAAGGAATCTTGTAGAAAAGATATATATCGTGTATAGTATATATAGATATTGCAAAATCCAGCTCAGACCTTCACGTAAAATAACGGGAAGGAGAATGGATGAAGAGAAAGAGTATCTTGTACAAAGACCTGGAAGTGTCCAGAGCGAAGGAAATCTATGATGAATCTTGCAAGAATATCCTTGCGAACAAAATCATACTGGCCTGGATAATGAAAAGCTGCATGAAAGAATATAAAGACTGCAGTATCCGTGACATTGCAGACCACTACATAGAAGGGATACCGGAGATATCTCAAAGGGAAGTACACCGGGATGAGGCGCCAGCGTCTGATCCGGGAAAGATCAGAGGAGAGAACACCGAAGATAAGGCAGTGAATGAAGGAATCGTTCGCTACGACATCATGTTCCGGGCAATATTGCCCCAAGGCCAGGAAAAGATAGAACTGATCATCAATATAGAGGCACAAAAAGATTTTTATCCGGGATATCCCCTGATCAAGAGAGGGATATATTATGGCTGTAGAATGATCTCATCCCAATACGGCACGATATTTACCAACAGCCATTATGAGAAGATCCAGAAAGTATACAGCATCTGGATCTGCTTTAACCCGCCGGAGAAACGGAAGAACAGTATCAATATATATTCCGTAAAAGAGAAGAGCGTAGTGGGAAAAGTAAAAGAAAAAGAGAAGATATTAGAAAATGAATATGGAATAACGATGACGTATGAAGAGAAAGAAGAGGTGGAGAAGATGTGTAATCTGAGTGAGTATGTGTGGGAGAAAGGGCTCACCTATGGAGAACTACAAAATCTAGTTAGAATGGTACTCAAGAAAATGCGAAAAGACGTCTCATGTGAAATAACCGCGGAACTCTTCGAAGAACCGGTAGAAAAGATCCGAAAGATATATGAAGTGGCAGAGAAATATGCCCCGGAATATGATATAGAGTTAATCTGTCGCGAACTGGCAGCATAAAGCACTTTGGTTACACCGTAAGGGAATGTCCTTGTACCTTACCGGTGGATTTGGTATAGTATAAGGTGTTATTCTGTAAAGGAGGCTCGTGATGAAAGAGACAGGAGAATCCGGATCAACAAAGAATAAAACCGTTATATTACTTCTGATCATTCTTTTGACCCTGTTATGGTTTGTCGGGGAGATTCTTATTTCTTATCATTGGATGAAAGTGAACCGGTATCCGGTGACGGTCCGGAATTTGCCATATACGGATACGGTTACAGATGCAGGATTCAAGATGGTGGTACTTTCTGATCTTCATGATCATGAATTCGGTAAAGATAATGAGCAGCTGATCCGGTGTGTAAAAGAACAGGATCCGGAGATGATCATTCTGGATGGCGATATGCTGAATGAGGATTCGAAGAGTGACGAGGTGCCGGTCAGACTGGTAAAAGGTCTGGCAGAGATTGCGCCGGTGTATTATGCGCTTGGGAATCATGAACTGGATTATATCGGCACTGCAGAAGGGAAGAAGATGCAAAAGCACCCGGAGAATTCCGAATTGGTGAAGGATCTTACAGATGCCGGCGCATGTGTGCTGGAAGAAGGTTACCGGGACGTGGAGATCGGTGGATGTAAGGTGCGCATCGGTGGGATGTATGAATATGCATTTGCTCTGGATGGAGATAACAGTGCAGAGAATCTGACAGGTGATGTACGGGATTTTCTGGAGGAGTTTCAGAATACAGACCGGTACAAGATTATGTTGTGTCACAGACCGGATAGTTTTGTATTCGGTGATGCATCCGATTACTGGAAGATCGATCTTGTGATTAGCGGACATGATCATGGAGGACAGGTAGTCATTCCATTCAAGGGAGGGCTATATGGTGGTGATCAGGGATGGTTCCCGCCATATGTGCATGGATTGTACCGGACAGGAAGGATCCGGCTGTTCGTGACGAGTGGATTAAGCAGTGAGAAACAGATGCTCCCGAGATGGAATAACCGGCCGGAGATTGCGGTACTTAAGGTACATGGATCAGACGGGGAAAGTAGTAAGAAGATGGATAGGAAGACAGAAAACTAGAAAGACAGATAGAAGAGATTTTACAGAGAGGAATATACGGATGAAGAAGTTAAAGGTATTCAGCGTAATCCTGTTGGTCACATCAATCGGTGCATTTGTGGCATTTCAAGGATATACGCGGATGATACAGGATAAAAAGCCGCCGGTAGTATCCTGTGACAGTTCGGAACTTAAGGTGTCAGTCAAAGCGAAAGAGAAAGATCTGTTAAAAGGTGTTACGGCGAAAGACAATCGTTCCGGTGATGTGTCGGATACGCTGGTAGTTGAGAATATGTCTGAATTCACGGATAAGGGAAAGAGGACGGTTACTTATGCAGCGGTAGACAAAAGTATGAATGTCGGAAGAGCCGAGAGAACGCTTGTATATGAGGATTATAAGCTGCCTGTATTTCATATGACGGGTTCGCTGTGTTATGCGGCGGGAGAGACTGTAGATGTGTCATCAAAGATTACTGCGGACAGTGTGCTGGATGGAGATCTTACATCAAATATCAAGTATTCACTGGAGAAGACGGTAAATACGCAGGCTGCCGGAGAGTATCCGATCGAGTTCAGAGTTATGGACAGCGGCGGGAATACAGTGTATCTGAAGACGCAGATCAGTATTTCCGATAAAAGTTATGCAGGGATTGATGTGAAATTAAAAGATTATCTGATCTACCTTTCTGTCGGAGATGCATTTGATCCAAATGCATACTTTGATTCGGCAGATAAAGAAGGCGAGCTTACGGTGCAGTCGAATGTAAATACTGCAAAGGCAGGATCCTATTATGTGGATTATATCGTGAACGCCGGTGCAATCAGTGGAAAAAGCAGACTGGTCGTAGTTGTACAGTAGAGGAAGCGGGAAAGAGGATAGAGAAGAGATGGAGAAGGAAATACAGAAAAAACAGATCGAGGATATGTATAATGTAGTCCGTGATGTGTTGAAAAACTGGTGGGTAATACTTTTTATCGCAATATCAGTATCATTGCTTACCTATATTGGTGCGGCCTGGATGTATCATCCGACTTATACCTCCAGCACAACATTCGTGGTGTCGGCGAAGGGATCGAGTACGGGTGCGTATGCGAATCAGAGCCAGACGGAGAAATTAACGGATACATTTCAGTCAGTTATGAACAGTCAGATCCTGAAGAAGAAAGTGTCAGAGAGTCTGAAGATGGATACATTTCCGGGGACGGTGAAGATTGCTGTTGTACCGGAGACGAATCTTCTGACGGTGTCTGTGACGAGCGGTTCCCCGGAGACATCGTTCAAGCTTCTTAAGAGTATGCTGGAGCATTATCAGGATGTGTCGAAGAATGTGCTTGGTGAAGTGGTTATGGAAGTATTCGAGGAACCGAATTTTCCGTCGGCGGCAGATGTGGCATTCCAGGGAAGTGATGTAATGAAAAAGGGATTCCTTGCGGGTGTCGGACTGATGATCGTGCTGCTGGCATTGATTTCTTATCAGAAAGATAATGTAAAGAGTGAGGAAGAAGTGACAGAGAAGCTGGATACGACAGTATTCGGCACGCTGAATCATGAACCTTTGTACAGGAACTTAAGAGCCCGTCTGAAACGGCAGAAAAAGAAGATCCTGATCACGGAACCGGCGGTAAGCTTTGGTTTTGTGGAGACGATCAAGAAGATGCGTACAAAGCTTTTATATAACAGAAGCAGACATCATGATAAAGTACTGCTTGTAACAAGTGCGATGAGAAAAGAAGGAAAGACGATCGTGGCAGCCAACCTTGCGCTTGCTATGGCGCAGAGGGGTAAGAAGGTACTTCTGATCGAAGGGGATATGCGTAAGAGTTCACTTGCATCATTCTTGAATGTTGAAGTTCCGGATGGAGCCGGATTTTCAGAGCGTATCAGTCATGATCTGGAGTCTTTGATATTCCAGGTGCCGGACCGGTCTTTATATCTTCTGCCGAATAATGTGGCACATAAGCGGTCAACGGAATTTCTGGGATCGCAGAGATTTGCTGAATTCTTAAATCATATGCGGGAAGAGATGGATTTCATCATTATCGACGGACCGGCGGCCAAGGGAAGAGCAGATGCAGAGGTTCTGGCAAGAAGAGCCGACTTCTCACTTCTGGTTGTGAAGCAGAATTATACGAAGGTACCATATATCAATGATACGATCGATATGCTGGACCGTTATGGATATGGACTGGCAGGATGTGTATTTAATGATGTGCTGGTAAGCGGCGCTGTATTCAGTTCGGGCTACGGTTATGGATATGGTTACGGTTATGGATATGGCAAATACCGCTATGGTAGATATCATGGATATGGAAAGTATCATTCATACTATTATAACCGGGCAGATGAGGAACAGGAAAACGTATCACGAAAGAAAGAGGAGACCAGATAATGGCAGATCAGGAAAAGGAAAAAAGTCAGGAGTTAGGGCTGATAGATATTACAGAGATACTGTCGGATTATTTGCGCATTTTCCGCAGAATGTGGGCATGGGTTCTGATCTTCACAATTCTTGGAGCGGGACTGTCGTATGTACGGGCGAGACTGCAGTATCAGCCGGTCTATACGGCATCGGCAACATTTACGGTAAATATACAGAGAGAACAGCAGGGCGTTG
>UMJD01008417.1_pt1 | contig 15969 bp, 20 predicted proteins | sample 1965951 | NCBI WGS metagenome assembly UMJD01 (sample SAMEA4836142, study PRJEB28245) | human gut metagenome | biome: gut microbiome; material: fecal sample | place: Denmark | collected 2008 | reverse complement strand
CCGCGGGTGACGGACACGGAATGTCCGCGGGTGACGGACACGGCGCATTCGATTGTTGCTTACCATGTCGCATCCGGTCTTTTTAATGCTATTCCCATAGCATTAGAAATTAATTGAAACATTACTTTATATCCCTCATTGTTAGGGTGCAATCCATCTGAAAGCAGCGTATCTATTTTTATTCCTTTGTTAGAACAATAGTCAATGAATAAATTATAAACGCTGATAAATGGAATTTTATTTTCACATGAAATATTTCTAAGTGCATTGTGAACATCTTCCATGTGAACACGGAAAGTTTTTTCGTTTGCGATTGATGCAGGTATGCAAGCCATAATGATTAAATCTTTTCCATAATTTTTAATTGTTTTAATAATGTCATTCATATCGGCATACAATGATTCTAAGTTTCCTTTTTCTCTGTTGTTAGTACCGATCATTAAAACGATACAGTCAAAGTTATATTTTGTATCCATGAAATCATTTATAAAGTATTTTAAATCTCCGCTATTAATTCCACTCATTCCAAAGTTTCTAACAATTATCTTGAATTTTTCATTCATATAATTTTTAAATAATTGTGCCCAACCATTCCCGTCTAGTGCTTCATACCATCGTCTACCGCCTGACGTCCAAAGATATTCCCCAATTTTATAATCAGATGTAGCATTCGGGTTATTCGGGCCATTACCTCTCACATTATAAGTTTTTCCATCAATAACGGCGTCATATTGCTGGAAACCTGATGACCCCATACCTTGAGTTATACTGTCACCAAGTAAACAGATTCTATAGTTATAAGCAGGGGCATTCAATGTCATATATTTTCCAATAACATCAATTGGTGTGTTTTTTTCCGATACATCCGAATCTTGTTTATACATTGGAGGGTAATCTTCCTTTGGCCACGAAAAACAAAAATATTTTGCACCGTTTGGAATTTTGATATTCGTAAAATTTTCACTTAATTCATAATTTTGGTAACCTTTTACAAGTAATCCGGAAGAAGTAGATGGTCTATTCCAAAATGAGATATAGAAAAAAGATTTGTCAGGAACAGAATTTCCTTTTTTTACTGTAATAAAATTCGTTTTATTATTGATTGGTATTAAATTCGATGATACGAATAAATCATTTTTCTCTACAGTACCGCCATTTGTTATCTTATGATTAAATATTGCTTGTGCAGTTTTCAAACCTACTCGGTCATTCATATTAGGTACATTCATAAACATTTGAACTGATGATTCCTTACTAAAGCAAAATCTAACATATGCCGTATTGATAGGAAAAGAAATTCTTTCCATATTATATGGTTGGCTTTTACTGTCATTAATAAATTTTAGTACATTCAGTTCACTATCGAAATATATTACGCTAGCATATTTTGGATTTGAAGGTTTTAACCATAGACCATTGACAAAATATTCATTACATCCTGTAACATTTATATAGTCGGTGGAATACCAGTTATTAACAATTTCTACATTGCCTGTTGTAAGAATTGCAACATTATTAATCAGGCGATAATCTAATATATTATTAATATTTTCTAGTCCAACTAAATTTACCTTTAGTGAATTAATTTTATCTCCCGCAACTTTAGCATCAGCGGCGGCATTTTCTACCGTCAATGACTTATCAATCGGCGGATTGGACGGATTCGTGATATTAGCTGTCAACCATGCCGCTACTTCGTTGCTTACAGTTGGTTTCAGCAGATTAAGCAGTTCTCCGCTTTCTTTCATTGCTTCGATTTTCTTGTTTACTTCGTTCTGTAAGTCGAGATTTGAAAAATACTGATTGACAAAATCATGTAACGCTTTGTAACTTTTTACAAGTTCGTCCTGCGCGTCAAACATTTCTTTCACCGTCTTAAACAGCACAACAAATTTGTTTTCCAAACTCAACGTTCCGTTGAAATCATATGGAATCCCCCTTATACTTGCGACAACTTCACAAGCCTGTGTAATCATCTGACCGAAATCTGGCAAAGTAGGAAAATCTGGAATCGTTGTTTTCTTTGCCATTATAACACCTCCTTAATAAAATTGATAAAACAATTCTTTGCAATCATCACAGATACGCTTGTTAAGATTCATAATGGTATCTCGGAATCTCTGAACCTCTAACGAGTAACTACCGTCGAATCCCTCATCCTCAATCACATCATTGTTATCTGCATGATACGTGTCATTGCTGTTGGTTTTTGTTGTATTCTCTCCATTGCTTACCGCACTATTATGGATGGTATTCTGTCCCCGTTCCATCGTAGACGCATAATTCGTTCCGGCGAAATTAATTTGCGGATTATCAGAGTGAATATTTTGTGTATTGTTATTTGTATCGGCTGTCGTTGTGTTTTTCGCTGTGCTGTCTCCCGAGATTACACCTGTTCGTGTATCGTCTTTCGTACTCTGTACTTTCCGCGTACTCTTATGAGTAATCAGCGGGTTATACTCAAAAGTAATACTCCGGTACAACTGCTCATAGCATGGCATGTTAACCGTAAGAATCCTTTTCAGATGATACCGAAATTCACCGATTGTTTCCAATCCGATCTGTTCCCGAAAATACTGCAAACAGAATGTTTTTTCGAACGCAAGTTTTGCGCTTGCATATTCGGGGGCGGATGCATCGACATAAAACGGAAAGTCAAAATTGAAGATTAAAGGAACGGCGGCTTCGATCATATGATCAATGGTCTGATTTTCAAGCGGGGGAAACACATGATCGGAAATAACTAATTGCTCAATGGTATTCGTCAATGTTTTTGTTTCGTAATTGTAACTGAGAAACATTATTCCACCTCACTTTCTGGTTTGCCGGTTTCCGGTGTTTTCTGTTCGCCGTGTTTTATTGTCTCAAATGCATCCGGTCGGTTAATCGGCGTTACCATCTTAGAATTAAAACGTACATGGATATTCAATCCATACATTTTATTGATCGCATCAAGTCCCCTCTGAATGGTAGCCAGATTTCCGTTTCTTGTCAACTCGATCTCTCCATCGTTGTAACTCGTTTCCGCGGAAACCAGCCGTTCCGGTTTTTCTACGCCGCTTGCTTCGATACCGAGATCAGCCAGGCATTCTGCTACTTCTCTCTGTGCGGCTGTATCAAGTTCGTTAAAGATTGGCTGTACTTTTAAATCAATCGTATCAATCTGAATCTGTTTTCGCAGATCGTTTTTTGCTTTGATGAAAGGAATGTTTTTTACCCACTTTTGAATAAAGTTGTCAATGGATAACTTCTGAGTAGAATCCCCGCTGATGACAACTGGCGTTCTCTGCTGAATCACGTTTACCCTTGTTGACGCTTTTTTCTCCGCCAAACTCTGCGAATGCAGAATAATGCTTAGGATTTCCGGTACGGCAAAAGGTCTTGCGAAAATCAACGCGCTTTCTTCCTTGTCCGTCTGCTCATAATACTGACCATTCATAGCGTAGGCAATCCAATCGGTAGGAATCCCGTAAATATCGGGTTCGCCAACCAGATTAACGCCGAAAACGCCGAATAGTCCGGTGATTGGCTCTTTTTTGAACAGGCACATTCCCTGCCATAATAGATAGGAGTTGAGCATCCGCGGCGGAATCTCATCCGGTAAACCGTCATACTCATACCGCGATAATGCCAGATTGACAAACTTATCAAAAAAGTGTCGGAAATACATTTTTTCCTCCGGTGACGTATTCGGGTTATTTTCCCAGCGTCCCCAAACTTCTTTGTTGCTCACCCGATACTGGTTATTATACATGACATCACCTCCTTAATTATTGGAAAGACCATAGTTTCCAACATCGTCCGTATGCCAGAACGTAACGCCTCGGTTAAACATTGCCTGCAAAAAATTGATATCATCGGTAACACACGACCCATGCAGACTGCAATTAACCGTTTTGACAAAATTCCAGTTTGACCGCCCTGTAATATTAGGTACTTTAATTTTGTGCGTTGCATATCCGTACATTGTGAAAAAATCGTCAATTGTTTTCGCCATCTGAGCGGTTACACTCATCACATGACAGTAAACTTGACTGCCGAATAATGCGGCGGCAACAAAACTTCCAGATGAATTACCTTTTGCTGTCGGTGGAATCAAATCATGACTTTCTTTTTGTGCGTTAATGTTTTCGTTCAGTAGATATGTTCCAGTTGCCGCGGTATAAATGCTTTCAACGCCAGTAGCTAAATTTCCGCTTAATGCTCCTACTAATCCTCCAGCTAAATTTCCAATCTGCGATATTGCATTCTGCTTTTTGGAGTAGTCCCATATCGGACTAGACTGCGCTAGAAAAGCCTGATAGCCGTCATTTGTCCATGAACACTGTGGGAAATTATTGATGATAAAACCGTATGGGGATTTTGACCCACCAGTACGTTTATATTCACGCGGAGCCACAAAGATTGCCGGAGTATTAAACAAAACGCCATAAACCTGCATGGTTAATGCTCCATTTTTACCGTATTCGAAATTAAAAGTATGCTGTATTCCGGAACCATCGTTTACCAGACAATAACAATAGGGATACTGATATAGTTTATTATTTTTCGGGATATAGCCGTCAAGTGCATCTGGTTGAACGGTTACTTGTGTATAAACAGATGCATCTGCCTGGAAACAAGCTTCTGGTGCTTGATATACATTAACAATCGCATCTCCGTTTCCGCTTTTGACGTAATTCTGAATAACTGTGATTAAGTCCGTATATTTTTTTTTCCGAGTAAATGTCAACCCCGATAAAATTCCCTGATTGACAACGGGTAAAACAATTGTTCCGTTTTCGTCTGCACTTGCGTTCAAACAATACTCCATCGGACCGAGATTCAAAAGTTTCATGTCGCTCGGATTGTCCACGTATTCCCCCGTTTCCAGATTTTCTGGCACTAAATTAATTCCGGCATAATCAGCTTTTTTGTCAATATGTTCCCTTTCCACATAGCACGGTTGAAGCACCACATTGTAAAAACTGTTCTGAAAACGATCGGGTTCGAAATAAATCTTAAAACTTCCGTCACTCAACCATTCTACACGCGTCACAAATCCGAAATACCACTCTTCCGTATAGGGTTTGTTCTGAAAAGCAATATAATTGCATTTCAGAAATTCGCTCTCATTTCCTTTTCCCTTATATGTCAGTTCTCCCCATCTCACGGGCGCGGATTGCTTAAAAATATGGATTGCTTTTTCTCTTACGTGCGCCAGACAGCCATCTTTTCCATTTTCATAATAACGTACGTGTTCATAGTCATTTCCCCATTCAATCCCACTTGCTAAAATTACCTCTGTCTGCGGGGAAACCGCCGCCACATCTGATTGCGGCGGCATCGGAATGAAAGTATCCATGTTTCCCACCTCTCTTAATCGGTCGTAAAGTGAATGGTTGCCTTTTTGCCAGAATCGAATCGGCTTGTAATCATAACCCGCACACTTGATGCGCTGTTTGCTTTCTGCTTCAGGTTCTTTTCGTCTTTTGCGATTCGAAGAATGGTTGTTCCCGGGATAACAAACGTATCAGCGGAAGAGTTACCCTCTACTTTTACGTCAATCGCTTTATCGGCGCCAGTAAAAGAAATCTTTCCGCCGAAATCGACATCTGTTCCGGGTTTCACCATTCCCACGTCACTTGCAGTAAGGGAAGAAACACCAACTGTCTCGGTCGTAAACACGATGATCGGATAAAACAGGGAATAAGAGAACATCTCTTTTACTGTATACGTACTGTTCCAACGCAGTCCGCGATTAACGTTATCCTGTACCATCATGCGATACTGTTCGCGGATTTTGAAGAACCGCTTGTCAACCAGTACAGCCACGATACCCTCCGCATCGTTAAAGTTATCAATTAAAACCTGCTGTGCTTTCGGAATCATCCGGTCGAGATTGTACGCGCTGGCATAACTGTCAACATTCATCGCGGCTTTGGTATCCGGGTCAACAAACAGAAGAATGGTATCTTCTTTTGCCGCCGATGTCGCGCCGGCGAAATTATACAGCGGGTTCGGGAACTGAATCTTGTCGATGTAACTCTGAATCTGTTTTGCAAGTGCATTGGCACTCGCCTGATTGGTAACCGCATCCACGTGAACCGGATAAATCTGTCCGGCACGTTTTGCAGATGCAATCAGTTCTTTTGCCGTGATAAACTCATCCCAGTTACAAGCGGAAACGACACTTTCTACTTTTGCCTGAACCAGACTTCTGAGTCCGTAATCATCAAGGAACGCGCCGCGCATATCTTCAAACCAGATTGTCACCGGGTAATCGTTATTGAAGTTGATTACATGATACAGAGCCATAATATAGCTGTCATAAATGGCGGTCGCATCTTCGATGCTGATGTTCGCATCGTGCGCGTAACCCTGTGCAAAGTTTACATAAACTTCCTGTTCTCCGTTTCCATACGGCATGGCGTTACTGTTCAGCACGCGCAGAGGATTACGGAACGCTTCCGTGCTGATCGACTGACTGGCAATCAAATTTACAAGTGCCGGAACCAATTCGTTCCGCGCCATTGGGTTGTAAGGGTCGGTTAATGTTTTCGCAATATCGGCAATATTTTCTCGCGTTGCAACCGGGACTCTGTCACGGTAGTCAACACTCATTGTCTGCCGAACGGCGTTCAGCATATTAATATTGGTCATATCTAATTTTTCTGCCATTGTTTCACTCTCCTTTTCCGCTCAAAATGAGCTGAGACATATCAAGATCGTTGATACTTGTTGCGGTTTCTTCCGATTCCGGCACTTTTCCGCCAAACTCGGTTACTTTTGTGATACTTCCTCCATGGGAAAGATCAGACCAGCGGCTTTTGATTTCTGCTACCGCGGAATCATACTTTCCTTTCAGTTCGTCCCGCTCTGCGACCAGCGCGTCACGTTCGGACATCAGAGCTCCGATGTCGGTATCTTCGGTTTTGATTTTTTCGCTGATGGCGGCAATCGCATCGCCATGCGTTTCAATGTTTCCAATGTCGGCAACAATTTCTGTCCAATACTCTTCAAGTGTCATGTTAAAACCTCCTTTTTAAATTGGGATATAACCAGATCGGCATTTTATGCCGTTTTGGTTTCATGGGATGCGGTGGCTCAGGCGGCTCGGGTTGCTCTCCTTTTGCCAGGTACCGATAGACCATCACCGCGTTGTTCAAACGTTCGGAATCAGATAAATACCGATTCCCAACAATCCATCCGGTAATTGCAGAATCTTTCGCGTGTTCCGAAATATAATTGAAACACGTATGCGCTTTTTCCTGCCGGAAACTAAGCGTTCCATCGTCACTGATTCCCTCCCATCCTTTCATATAGGCGGAAGTCAGTGCGTCCAGATCGGTGCTGTCACTGTGCAAAAACGCTTGTAGATTTTTGTAAGCACTAGCGGCTCCGACCGAATACCAGACATTCTCATAAATCAGATATTCTAACTGCGCGTTACCATCTTCCCGGCTGTACCCGTTGGAATCTAACCATTGGAACAACCGCGTCCGGCGGTCGGTAGAGGAATTATCTGTCCACTGACCCAAGCCATAGCCGGGCGAGCCGACAATCGTACTTTGCCACAACCCGGGGTTTACGGTTGACTCCTGCCAGAAATTGCCACAGATAGCGGCAATCACATACTGGCTGATACCGCTTTGTATCTCAACCGGATACCGATAAAGATACGTCCACGCGCTATAGGGAGACACAGACGTATTGATGGATACCTGTCTTTCCAGCGGGTAACTATCGGTGTGCGCTCCCATCGTATACCCGCCACCGTCAGCGGGATTGTAAACCATTTCGGTGTGACCGCTCCTCCATAAGATATCACCTTTTTTCCATGGCTGATTGGCGGTACCTTTTTGGAATCCAGCACCGATCAAATATCCGTCCATGCTACGAGTCGTAAACCACGGGTTAGATGCTAAAAACCCTCCGACCGTACAACAGTAACTCATGAGGGACGAACAATCATAGTACGTAATACCTCCTACGGTCTGACCCTCACGGTAGTCTTGTGAGTAACCCACGTTTGGTTTGTTACAAATCTCGATACAGGTATTGTAAGCAAGCGTCAGATCAGCCACGGGTTAAACCCTCTTTTGCTACGTAACCAGTATAGACGATGCCATTTACTACGGCTTTCACCAGATACCATTCTCCGGTATAATACCCGTAGTTTCTAACACTGGTTCCGGTTGGCAACGTTAAAATGACAGTTTTGTTCATTCCTGCGCCAACACGCAGATTATAGCGATCATTGGTATGATACGCTCCTGCAATTTTCCGGTCAAAACTACGCGCGGACTCTGCTTTGATTGAGCTTTCCATAACGTTCTGTGGTTTGTCGTTTTTTCCCGCATACCGATAATGGACGGTATTCTCATACGGGAGATCATAATAAGACCGAACGCAAATTTCTTTTCCGGTCTGATCGCCCGTCTGGCCATCAATCCCGCCGTTTTCCGACTGGCTTGCGTGGACAATGCGGTTCGCGTCAACCGACATCGTGACATGATGCCCGGCCGCAAGGTGGATATCACCGCGTTTCCACGGTTTACCACATTTCACAAAACCGGCGTTTTCCAACTGTTCGCTGAGATTTCTTGTGGTACTGTACTGACTGACTGGAAACCCAGCTTTTGCAAGTGCCGTTCCGACAAATGAGGAACAATCATAATTAGGCCCATTCCGGTGTACCTGTGAATACCCGTGCCGATCATCGGCGGCGATTTGTTCCGCCCATGCAACTGTTTTTTCGATTTTACTCATTCGTTCCACCTCCTAAGTGCTGGCAAAGTGAATTAATTGCAGTCGTGTTCGCTTCTACACTTTTCCGCAGTTCTTCCATTTCTTCCTTGTGCGCGTCTTTTTCTTTCACCAGATACCAGAAAAGTGCGCCGCAACAAACAATTGGAAAACCGAGACTTCCAATTAACTGCGTTACCATAGTTACATCCATGTTTCTACCTCCTTATCCTGCCATTTTAACCAGTCTTCAATTTCACTTAATTTATCACACATAATAAAGTTATGAATGAATCGAACTGGCGATTTACTGTTATAAGAGTTGCCATCCATGAAAAAGAAATCCCATAAGTAACGGATATGAGATTCATAATTTTCATGTGGGACGATAATTAGAGTGTCTTTCTCATCCCCTTTATAACGTACCGTATAAGCAAGGTAGGCATTTTCTTTTTTCATCATGCCGACGATCATATTAAAAACGATATTCGCCATCTTTGCTCCTTTCTTCCTGTCCATTCAAACAAGGAAACCTTTTGACCTGCCAAGGACAGGGCGGTTTACTCAACCGTGGCAACCCCTTTTAAAAGGTTTCCCCGTATTTTCATGATATATCTTTTCTGTCCGTTTGTCAAGTACATGTGTCCGTCTCCCACGAACTATTTATAAAGATCAATCCCGAGTAACTCAACCGCCATATTTTTGCTGTCTAGATCGTCAAACCGCAAATATGCTTTCCGGTACGCGTCAACCAGATTTTCAAACAAATAATCATAGTGTTCCAACATAACCGTGTTTTGTGTGTGATCACCGTCCCGAAAAACCGCGACAAAATTACAAGACGGGTTATAGTTGTGCGTAATATAGATGTACCCCTCTTCGTAATACTCATACACTCCATAACTTTTTCCACTATGTTCGATGGTGAACAGATACCGCGACCGTCCGGTCGGCTTTTGTACAAACACGGCATCGTCAATCAACATCTGGTCACCCACGCTCATGCTCTGCATATAGTGGCCGCCGCGGAATGCTTTCAAAGCAGTATTCTCCCATATCGCCTTACTTGCGCTGTCATTGTGGGTAAATTCACATACAAAACCACTTCCATGCAGCATTTTGGTTTCTTTCTGGTATCTCTTATGGATACCAAAAAATACAAAATAGGGATTGAGTAAAGAAATATTATTGGATGCCATCACCAGCTTAAACCATCTTGACTGACTTCCATTTCCACGGCTGATCGTCAGCAACAACGATTGCAGTTTTTCGCTCTCTCCTTTTACGTATTGTCCGCTTTCCATCGAAAACTCATCAAAAAACAAAAAGTAGATATCCCGAAAATACGGCGACAGCTTTTTTACACTGTCCATCTTACTTCCAAAACTAAACGAGCATCCGAATGGCACGCCGTCCAGAAAATAGCGCACAACATTTCCGTTTTTGTCCAGATTTTTATAGGTAATCACACTACCCAATTTTGGATACATTCTTAGCATATCTTCATACATTGCCGCCGCTCCCGTCATTTCCCCTTTCGTCCGAAAAATCCACCCGGTCTGCAATCCGTACTCTTTGCACAGAATACAGCTCGCCGCGGCAAACGCACTGGTCTTTCCGGCGCTACGGTTGGAACACGTAATTGCCACGCCAGCGAAATCCCCGTCAACGTCCGGCTCTGAAAACAACCGAATCGGATTGTAATACTGAATCGCTTTCCCGTTATCGTCGACCGCTTCAAATTTCACACCATAGTCAGCGAAAAGTTTTTCCCATTTGATATCGTTCCAAAAAATCATTGTTTCACGTACTCCTTTTCTTCTTATTTTTCCCCTCCGCGTCCCGCCAGTCCCCCGCCAGTCTCACCGCAGTTAATCTCACGTTAATCGCACGTTCATCGCACGTTTTGCTTGCAGAGGGACGGCAGTGAAAGGCAGAGCTTCGCTGGGTATAAAAAGAGCTACGCTGGAAAACGTAGCTCTCTCACACGTATGGAGTTTTTTCAAATACACAAGATATAGTAACAATCAACTACAGGGTACTTAAAACACAAGTTACCGTCCGCCAGTCGGGGCACGTATTGCGTTCATATGTATTAAGCGAACGGGTTGAATTTTTCCAGCTCGCCAAACTGGTGGACGTTTACGGCGGAAAGGTATGCCGTGAATCCTTTGTCGCGGCGGTACTTGCTTTCACCGATCGAGAGGAAGAGATCGACTACTGCGCCTTTGCCGAGTTCGTCAACACTAGAAACGGTGTCGCTCTCGATTCCGTCCTCATAAAAGGCAACGCGGTAACTTGTCTGCGCTTTTACGTAGAGACCAAATTCGTCACTTTCTTTCGCCGGAATCCACTTTGCTTCTGCGGCGGCATCCTCACCAAACTCTTCGATAATTTTTTCAAAGATGGCTTTCTGCTGATCGGCTGTGATCGAAGCAGAAAGAACGCTTTTTCCGTCCTCCTTTTTTGCATATTTTACGGTAACGTTGTTCAGTTTCATTTTTGCTTTGCTCATGATTTTTTTTCTCCTTTTTTGCTTAAGTTGTTTTGTTATGAAGAACCGCGGCGCTTTTCTTTGATCATTGTCTTATCTGGTCACTTCCAGACCGCGGGTTGTTCACTGATTAGTCGTCCAGTCTCTTTGCTTCGGCAAAGAACTGTTCGTCCGGCATCTCGTAGCGGGCGGATACGGTATCGGTTAATACGCAGATGGAATCCTCCGGAAAACCAGCGGCAGTAACAGCGGCGGTTTTTGCTTTCTGCGATTTCAGTTCTTCTGTATTACTAAAAGCGCCGATCACCTGTTTTGTGTTTCTGTCAATGACAGAGTAGATAAAATTTTCAATTTTTGTTCTAACCATAATTTTTCTTCTTTCGTTATGTGGCTATTTGTTCTTACAAGTATTATAATAGCACGGTCTACCAAAAAAGTCAATAGTTAAAATAAGAAAATAAAGAAAATATCCAAAAATAAAAGCAGGATAGCAAAGTCGAGTTCTTCCTCATGTAACGCCCAGATCGTTGATAATACCAAAAACATAAAAAATACAAAATATCTCATATCGTCTCCTATTCCGGTAACACTCCGTCTTGAGAGTTTACCAATACTTCATAGTATTCATTCGATACGCCTAAGGTATAAGTGGTATCAAGGATTCCAATGTTACTAGCCGTTAAAATTTCTTCCCCGTTGACTTTGATGTAATGGGGTTTCGAGTTGTTAAAGCAACTGATTGTCCGGCCGACATTTTCCATCCGGCGGCAGAGCCGGAAATTATTACAGCACTTCAAGTTTTCCGCTCCAAGTTTCTTATTCATGCCAGCGACCGTAGACGTAAAACGCACGGGGTCTTTGCCAGATTGTGACTTTTTTTCGTCCCATTCCACGCCACAATATTTTTTCGCGCCAAGGGTTTTAAACTGGATATAGAGGTCATCCATATCCCAAACGCCGAGAATGTAACGGTTCTCGCCAACGTCACAAAAAGCAGGAATGTCGTTTTCGATTGCACGTTTTTCCAGTATTTTGTTTTTGGCGTCAAATTCTGGAATGTGGACGTCCGGATGTAAAAACTTGATACTATCGGTATCGCAGTACACGGCATCCATTCCAACAACATCCAGCATATCTTGTAACTGTTTTCTAGCATGGGCGGTAACATAGATACCCCACGGGTAGTGCAAAAAACTGTTTCTTCCCTCATAGTACGTTTTCAGTGCTTTTTCCGCATCTGCTTTTTCCCGATGCCATTCACCCGTAACAGCATCCATTACCCATTCGTCCTGCAAAAGATCGGTGACACACATTCCGAACGTGCTGTTTAGTTTATTCTTAGATTTCATATATTCATAGACTTTATCGGGGTTTCCTTTCAACTGGCTTTTTGCGATAAAAAATGACATCATAGTTTTACGCATACTGTCCGGTAATTTGCCTCGCGCGGCTACGTAGCACTCCGAGACGGTAAAGAAATCATAGTCGTATTGATTTTTTATGATCGACAAGTCAATTTCCGTCATTGCTATTTCACAGCACGCAATAGACAATACGCGTCCATTATCAATCACACAATCTTTCCCGTGCTTCTGGCACTTCGACAGCGGGATGTACGGGACGGGGATATTTTCTTTGATACGCAAGTTGTCAAATTGTACCCGCATGATAACACAACGCGTAGCACACAAGTTGTCAAACTGTTCCTGCGATGTGATATCAACCGCCCGGAACGCACTCATAGGATAGTACCCCATTGCAATCTGCGCCGGATAGCTGCTCGAAATATCCATACTACCCATAACGATCGCAGATTCACCCTTTTTCGCTGTGATCGTGTGCCCCGCGTGGATGCGGTTAGCGTGGGTGTTGCCGCCGCGGAAAGCATCTTTGCAAAGTTGGTATTGTGGTAACGTGAGCGCAAGGTCGGCAAAGGTATCGGGATAATAGCTTTTATCCGACTGCATGGCACGGCGGAACTCGCGGCGGACGTAGCCAGTTGAGGTAAGGGGGATTTCTGCTAAGTTGTCCTCTTTCCGTAAGGCGCGGATGCATTCGCACAAACCGCGAACGTCGTTGTAGCAGTAACCTTGCTCAGTTTCCGTTAGTGGTGTGGTTGGTGTACGCAGTTTTTTGTAGTCATAGGTATCCACTAATTTATAGTGGATTACACCCTCACTGTTTTCACAGAATTTCGCAAGGCTCATGTTACTGAGAAAATACGAACACCGGAACTCAATACCATATTTATAAGCAAAGCATTTCATAACTTTATGAGCATCCCGCGCGAAAATCTCATCAAATTCAATAAAATCTTTCATGAATTGAAATTCATATGAAAGATTGTGAACGTAGACTACAGCGCGTTTTGTATCAGATGTTTTCAAATACAAATGCAGTTTTTCGCAGAATGAAAGAAAATCGTTCCATGTGCGACCAAAACACACGGTATCTTTGATACAAAACTGCCATTGATACAGAAAGGCAGTTCCTTTTACTACTTTTTCACCTGTTTTGTTATAGCGTTCATAATCAAGTTTTTCTAACGTAGTTGTTTCGATATCAAACGCCATTTCTACGTCATAATAGACGATAGGGTTTTTCTTTCTTCCACGTTTGCGGCATTCGCGCAAAGTCTGGAAATCGGAAAAAGGAAAGTCATAAACAGAATAAATTGTTTCTCGTAAAACATCTTCGATTCCATTTATGATAACAGGAACATTTAATTCATACATGATATACCCTCACTTTAATTTTGTTCTCTTTTTCGCAAACAATTCTTCTTCTGTTATATATCCATCGAGATATAAGTGATAATCTTTTTTGATATCCTTGTAATCAAGTTTAGGGTCGTCTATTTTCTCAACAAAATCATCTATAATTTGATTAGACGCCAATTCTTTGCGAAGATTCTTTCTGTATAAATTTGATGACAGAAAATTATACAAGTCTTTATAGTTATCTTCTGTTACAATTGCATTAATTTTTTTCTTAGATTTATCAAACCGCCGCTGAAATTCTGCTATTTTATAACCACTCACTGTAGTTTCCGGTGAATTTAAAAAAGCTACCATTGTATCCCATTCCTGCCGGATGGATGCGTCCGAACGCTTTACGCCTTTTAAGAAACGATTCTTCTCACGCCCTTGTGACGCAAAAAATTCTTTTACGCGCCCATACTCCCATTGGTCACGCGCGTGTATTTTTTCCAGTTTGGCAAGGCGGCTATTTGCCGCCTGCGCAACTTTAGGTAATTCGCGTTTGATCTGGTCTAAACTAAGATCAAGTTCCTGGTAGATGCTGTAGTCCTTTGAGTTCGGCATTATTCGCACCCCCTTATAAAGATTCGCAATTTATCAGCAATAATATCGAAACCTATTACTTCTTCTGACAAATAATTTTCTTTTTTTGTAGTATATGCTTTTGTACAATCAATATCAAAATTTCTAACTAATACGCGATGCTTTTCATTAAACACCGTAACAATGGCGTAAATTTCGACTTCTATACGAACCAGGCCGTAATACAATTTTATAAAATCTTCGACTCTCACTGTGATACCTCCTTAATAATGACACTCCTCATCTGTTCCATCTGACGAATACAAAGGACACAACGTACAGTTATCGTTTGCGTCACAAATAGCACTGTGAGAAACTTCTACATAGTACGCTTTTAAAGCGTAACGTGTAGAATTTTTGTTATGCAAGTTTACGGTAAAACCTACGCCGAAATTGCCTTTGTAGGGCAACGGATTACATAACGCACCAACCTTTACGTAGCCATTCGTAAGGGACGCGTGATCATAAGCGTAAATATGTACTTCTCCATAAGTATCTTCTGATTTCACATATAACGGAATATCCTCCATTTTAGCCGGAATGCTATACAATTTATCTAGATGTAATGCTTTCATGGTTTTTTCTCCTTTATCTTTTTTCATAATATCCATATAATGACTTGTATCCACTATCCCAAGTATCATAGTATTGATCTTTAAATCTTACCATTAGGCTGGTAGTATTATACATGAATGCTCCTTTCTCCCGTATTGCCGATAGGAAGCAAATGTAATCAATATTCAACTTCTTCTCCAAAAAACTCTTGATATAAAGAATCATAATTACACCATGCAGTCTGCATCTTTTCTGCTTGCACGCTACCCGTGCCGAATACTCTTTTATATATTTTATACATTTCCCAAGAACGTTTACATTTCTCCGATAAATTTTCTTTCATTTCTAACTCTGTCATTGTTATTCCTCCATTTTGTATGATTGGTTTTCCTTGTTTCTGATATTACAATACCACTTTTCTAGAAATATGTCAATACTTTTCTAGAAATTTTTCTAGAAAATATCATTACACACATATTTACTCCGCCCATTGTCCGTCACCCGCGGCCGCCCGGAGGGCGCGCGAAGCGCTACAGCCTCCGGCGGACAACCGATCGTTACTGCACGATTACTAAAGTTACACATATATACCATCGGCAGTCCGCGAAGCGGACGACCCCGAACGGGCACAAGCGATAACTAACATTACACATATGATATGACTGGCAGTCCGCGGAGCGGACGCGCGCCGAAGGTCAGCCGCGACCGGAACGGGAGCGGCGTATTCACACATCATAGTGAGCGAAGCGAACGCGCGCCAAAGGTCAGCCGCGGACGATCACAAGCGATAACTAATTTTGCACATATAACAGGCAGTCCGCGGAGCGGACGCGCGCCGAAGGTCAGCCGCGA
>UMJD01039437.1_pt1 | contig 16147 bp, 9 predicted proteins | sample 1965951 | NCBI WGS metagenome assembly UMJD01 (sample SAMEA4836142, study PRJEB28245) | human gut metagenome | biome: gut microbiome; material: fecal sample | place: Denmark | collected 2008 | reverse complement strand
AAATCAGAGAGTTATGCGCCTAAAGGCTGCAAGTTGGGTTAGGGTTTGACAAATGAGTTTTGCTTTGGCCTGGTAGATCTCGAAGAGCTTTTACGTTGACGAATCTTGCCTGACAATCCATAAGTCCCGTAAACTGCTTGCTGTCGCGTTAGCAGAATTCTATCTGGAAACGAGTACGGTATGTCTTCAATACTTCCTCACCTGTTATCGAGAGTTTTGTTGTGTATATTTACCCCAAGTTTGATCCCTCACTAAAGGTTTTTCTTGCTATCCAACGTTTTACGATTCTCATTTGCGCCGCTGTGTACTACAAACTTTTTGGGATTTTGATTTTCCTGAATGGCATTTTCTTGTACTTCAGCCGCTCGTAAATCTCATCGGCAGACTTATTCGGTTCGCTGCAAAGTCTCATTTGTACCTTCTCGCCAAGGGCATTTGTTGCCTCCGTGGTGACAGCCTTCTGCGTTGACAGCCTTCGTACTATCTCTGCACGGATGCGTTCAAGCAGCACCGATGCAGGTTCATCATTAGGGTCTTGCGGTACAAGTTTTCCATGTATCGCAAGGTCGAGTATCTTTTGGCGTAACGCTTTTGTATTCATTCTGAGTTTTGTTTAATCTTCCTCTAATTTCTTTATCTCCTCATTCTCCTCAAACTCCTCAATCCATTCCTTCACCTTGGCTTGCAGCAAGGCTTTGTCGGGCAGATAGAGCTGGTAAGCCGCTGCATAGACGTTTGCGTCTTTAGGAAGAGTGAGTTCTACTAACGCATCGTTTTTCTCCTTGCAGAGCAAGATACCGATGGTAGGTTTCTCGAAGTCCTGCTTTACATATCGGTCAAAGTTGTTGACATACATCTGCATCTGTCCGAGGTCTTGGTGAGTGAGTTTCTCGGATTTTATTTGTATTTTTTCCATGTCTTGTTGGCTTTTTACCGTCTTTGGTTTTGCAGCACTAAGATAGGTGAAATTTCTGACATGGCAACATCCTGGGCAACTTATTGTTGCTCAGGATGTTATAAATGACGTTAAACTAAAGAGTTGCGGAATTAAGGTTAAAATAAACGCAAAAAGCAAAATCCCCTACCAAAATATTTAGCAGAGGATTTTGTTCTATCGTTTAAAGGGCGTTTTTTATATTTTTCAATAAATCGCCATATCCATGATTGTCCCCTGAGTCTTTATCACAGGTGACTGACTACATGTTTTTGTATTCCTGTCATACACGAACAGTCCAGCACCGTTGTTTTCCGTTACTAATCCAAAAAATACTTTGCTGTCTTTATGATTAATCGCACAACTGTAACCATTGGTTCGGGGAAAATCAAGAACTTCTCCTGTACAGTTATACAGATTTGCTTTGAAAGCATAATTTGTTTTGTCGTTGATATAGTCTGGCCCTGACGCCCCAATGAATGCGGGACAATAACCAAAGAAATACAACTCTCCGTTTCCTGCATAGTGATAGGAAAGTACATATTGTAATTTTCCTCCTTCTACACCCGTCCACGTTCTGTCTGTAAGATTGAAGCAATAATCCTTGTCAAAATCAGTCTCGCCGTTCTTTATACGTAGCAGTCCACAGTATTGATCGGGTACGTAGCCATAAGATCCCCAGCAGGGAATATATAAATCGTTCTTCTCATCAACAAACATTGCACCTACACCGATAACGGTAGCGGCAGACAACCGATAATCAACGATTTTCTTTATAGGTTTATCGGTTGTGGCATCCACTAACAGAACATGTGCACCTTTTTTGCAAATAGGCATGTTGTCAAACTGTCCTAGTCCTACATATAGAATGTTGTCACGCAAGAACAGACCTATAGGGTTAGGGGTATTGCTGCCCTCTGCACCCCATCGCGAGTCTGCAAGGTCTATTTCACCTGTCCTTTCCATAGTGGTCGGGTTGAAGATTACGATTTTGTTTTCAATCGGTGCCGTCGCATAGGCTTTTGTATCATTAACCACTAACATGTTTCCAGCCATAGGCGCCATACGGTCCACTTGGATTTGTCCAGCCTTGGTTAATGTACCGTCATCATTGCGGATGAATTTATATACATTCGCATCAGCCGCACCACCGATACTGAACACCCAATCCTTATATGTGGCAAGATAAGGGGTGCTCTTCACCTCATGGGCGTTGGTAAAGCTGACATTTCCATTGGAAGTATTCTGAACAGGGACGATGTATCCCATAGAAGCTTGAGGAGCCATGTCGATTGCGAGAATCATGTTAGCCTTCCCCTCTGTCATGGGTGGTAACGGATCGTCATTACTGCTGTCACAGGAGGTCAATGCAAAGCCTCCTAACAGACTTACTGCTAATAGAATTAAATTTTTCATTTTCATTTTATTATATTAATTATTTACCATTAAAGTGATGTAAAACGGATTTTAAGCGAGAAAAGTCGACCTGCCAACGGATAATTAAAGTTGGTCATCTCATCGGTATTGAGAATATTGTGACATTCCGCTCCGAATATTATCTTCCGTCTGCATATACCATATTCAAGGCCGAGGGTATGAATACATGTCCCAGGTATTTTATAGTTTTGATTTTTACTCAGTTCGTAACCATAATAATACTTGTCGGTATATCCTCCTTCATAATAAATACGGGTATATTGATTCCGACCACCAAAGAGGTTGTCCTTTCGGTAATCTACCATCCAATTGAAATATAGAATAGGTATATGTGGTAACTGCATTTTATAGGTTTGGCTTGGTGTATTTGTACCAAACAGATATTTGGAATAGTCAAGCGATTTTTGCCAAGTACCATTCAGCGACACGAACCAATTCCGGTTTATATCCCATTTTACTTCGGCATCTGCACCATATAGCAAAGCTTCGCCTAAATTCTGATATTTATAATATCCCGCTTGCGCAAGCATATACATCATGTTCTTTACTTTTGTTGTGTAAACATTTGCTTCAAATTGCAACCGTGATTCATTATTGTAGTAGTGGTCATATATTACCCCTATATTATAATTGTTCGCCATTTCAGGGTTCAATGCCGTATTGACCTGGGTTGTGATACGATCCCCAAGGATTTCCTCATATCGCGGCAAACGATAATTATGTTCCAATGCTGCTTTCAGATACCAATGTCGGGGTAAATCATATTTCAAGGCAATGCTATAGCCCAAATTGTCTCCTGTGCGGTCGGTCTTGACCGGTTCACTTTCCGACCCATATGTCAAATCTACCGTCTCACCGTTCACTCTAAAATGATAATATCGCCCGGTAATAACGGAAGTAAGTTTGTCATTGAACCACCTGTTCTCGAAAGACAGAGAAGAAATAAGACCTGTCACATCTGATTGGAGTCCACAAAGTCTTTTTTTTAAGAATTTTTCCGCTTCCGGATCATTAGCCTCCTGAGTAACATATCGAAAATCATTGTTCAAATTGACTGACATTTTATTAGGAATCAAATGGTATTTTAAATTCAGATTGAAACGAATGTCATGAGTATGGTCATCTGAAAGGTTTGGTACACTTCCCTTTTCTCCTTTGTAGCTATTGAGACGTTTGTTGCCATAGAAGTCATATACATATGAAGATGTATCGTTCAGGCATGAATTAGTGTACAGATAGCCTCCATTAAATTTCATATCCATTTTTTTAGTAAGGAAAGATTTTCTTTCTAAATGTAAAGTTCCACCAGTAGTGAAAGCTTTGTTGAAGGTATGACGGATGTTGGTTTCGATACCTTGCATCTCTTTTCTATTAGCATATCCTAAAATTTCTAATTCAGCTTCATCGAAATAGCCATTCATAAAATTGAAACTTACAGCGTAGTCTATCATTTTCAAATGATCATGGTCTCGTTTTATTTTTAATCCTTCTACATAGGGTGATTCTATGGTATAATCATTTGCCGCTAAAGTTCCTCCTGCATATAGAGTCATGGCCGTGTTTATTTTATTGAAAAAATGGCGAATAGTCGCACTGCCCTCATGCGTTCCGTAACTTTGCATTTTATATGCCAAATCGTAAAAATTTTTATCGGTATCAATTGTCACTACATTGACAGCACTTCCCAATCCATCTCCCCCAAACTCCGGTGGGACAATACCTTTGTATATTTCTATGCGGTCTATGAACTGAAGTGGAATATCATTTATGGAAAAGTTTCCATCTGGTGTATTTAATGGATAACCATCCATATATATTTGAACTCTATTGCCTTCCAAGCCGCGAACATTTATTTTAGTCTGACTTCCAACTCCGCCGGTTTGTCTGAGTTTTACGCCGGTTTGATGGTTGAGCACCTCACTTATAGAGGTACCCCGCCCTGCCAACGTTTTGCCATCTATTACCGTAACAGGAACACCCTGTTGCTTAACTTCTCGTATCTCATACCTTTCGCCGATGCCTACAACCTCCACACCGTCCAGTTGCATATTTGCATCTTCCATAAGGACATCTAAAGTTTTGCTCTCTGATTCTGAAAAGAATACAGTCTTGGTTGTTCTTTTCAAACCAACGCACGAAAATACTATAGTTGACTTACCTATAGGAATATTCTTTAATACATAATTTCCCTGTTCATCTGTAGTTGTCCCGATTGAAGTATGCTCTATTTGTATAGTTACACCTATTAAGGGAGATTTATCCTGAATGCTTCTGATACTCCCAGACAAAACCCGTTGAGCCATAGCAGATAGACTGAACAAGGAATAAAGAAAGATTAGTAAAAGAACACAGTCTGTTCTTCTTTTTTTATAATTTATAAAATCGAATTTCATAAGGTTGTCTTTTTTAGGTGCAAAGTTATCTCGTTTCCAAAGAATGCACAATCCCTAAATTTAGGTATTTTAACGTCACTGCGTGAATTCGTAACTACTCAGTACCCCTCTAAAAAGTGATTTTAGGGTACGAGGCTTTGCTTGCCATTACATAATGGCAAGTATGGCTTCGAATTTTGAAATTCCGTTTTTCTTGGCAGTTTCGGCTATGGAATGAATCTTTGCAAAGATGTCTGCTCCATCATCTGTTCTGAAGCAACCGCTTACTTTTTGCTTGACCTTTATTTTTCGAATGCCTCTCTCGCTCGCATTGTTGTCGTAAGGGACAGAGAAATCGGAAAGAAATGCAAACAAGTAGTCCTTTACCTTATATATGCCTTTCTTGAAAGTCTCGAAATCATCATGAAACTCGTAATGGGAGGTCAGCCTTGTTTGTTGTGTATATTTACCGTTGTAAATCATCCGAAATTACGGATTATGGCTGCAAACTGCAGTGGGTAGTAGCGACTTGAATGGGGTTAAAATACCGGTAAGAGTATGGGGAAGTGTAGTGATAAGGGCTTTTGGTACTGCTACTGACTTTGTTAAATGGATACGGAGAATTAGTTAATAGTCCGTTAATTCATGCTAATCGACTTGGTTTCGGCTGAGCGGAAGGTTTTCTTTGTATAGTAGCTTCGCCATGACTATTGAGGTCTCAGTCATCTTTGGATGAGAAGCGGAGCGGAGTAAAATGTTAAAATGTAAAATATAATTCGGGTAATTGTCGATGAAAAACTTAAACTTTTTATCAACCTCCCCAACTGACGGTCGGATAATGTCGGTCTCGTATCGGTCTCGTATCGGTCTCGTATCGATCCCGTATCAATCCCGTATCATCCTCCTATCGTTCTCCTATCGTTCTCGCTTCCAGAAGCGGAAACAATACGGAAACTATACGGAAACGATATGTAACCGATCCTTGGAGGAAGGGAGGAAGAAGCGAGGACGATATTTGGTGGAAGCGTGGAGGAAGGATGCCTAAGATAGAAGCCGCTGTTTCTACCTGGAGCTGACTTGCTGTCGAAGAAAGGATGGTACGTTCCTAAGGGTGAGGGCAAGATGAAGGGTGGAGTATGCTGCTCAATGGAAAACGAAGGTCCGCCAGTGGGACTCCTCGATGGGAAACCGACTGGCGGATTTTGGATGTGGAAGTCTTGGTGTGAAGCTCAAACGGGTCTAAGCCATTGGTGATCTTATCTCACCACGACCTTCTTGCCACCGACGACATAGATGCCGGCGGGAAGTCCCTTGAGGGTATGAGCGTTCTTGCGCACCTGTTGTCCTGTGAGGGAGAAAATATCGAAGGCCTTGCCATTGAAGAGGGTCTCGGCAGAGACGGACTCGATGGCCGTGGAGGGCGTGATGGTCAGTTTTCCGTTGGTGTAGGAGAACTCGTAGTTGTCGGCGTCGCCACCTTCCACCACGATCTCATAGACACCCTCGGGTGAGGAGAGGTCGGCGGAGCAGGTGGCCTGCGGCTTCTCGCTGATCGCGCTCTCGTTGTCGTCGTTTCTGAAGCCCTCGTAGCGGATGGTAAAGACGGGGTTGGCCTCACCCTCACAGCGCGTGGCGTCCTCAGCAATGACCTCCAGGGGAGCAGGCTTGATGATGAGGTAGCCATCCTCAAACTCCGTGTCCTCGTCGGTGATGGTGCCGCGGCTGATCTTGATCTTGTAGCGGCCCACGCCGGAGGTGTGGTCGGCCTCGCAGGTCAGCTGAGGTGTACCATCCACCTTCGTGCCGTTGATGGTGAAGGTCAACTCGGGATTCTCCTCACCATAGAGGCGGGAAAGGTTGCGGGCTTTGACGGTAGTGCCAAACTCCACGATGCTGGAGAAGTCCTTCCACTGTGCCAGCGAGCTGTAGCGCGTCTTGCTGCCTGCTCGCACGGCGAGGCGGCAAGTCTCGGTATTGGCGCCAGCGAAGACATCCATGCCCAACTGCGGAATCTCCTTGGGTCGCACCTTGAGCTCCTCCATCGACCAGCAATAACCGAAGGCTTCCTTGCCGATCTGCTTCACGTCGTGGCCGAGGGCGATCTTGCGCACCATGCTGCAGCCAGCAAAGGCGTAGTCGGCGATGGTGGTCACGCCGTCGGAGACCTGGAGGTCTTCGCGCGTCAGCGGGATAACGGCCAAAAGTGTGGTCTTGTCCTTGTCATAGACCATGCTGCCCTCGACAGTGAAGTCGGCATCGGCGGTAGGGGTGAGGTGGACAGTGGAAAGCTTGTTGCAATAGGCCCAGACGCCCTTGCCGAAGTGGCGGATGCCCGTGGCGGGGAAGTGGATCTCCTCCATGGAGCAACCGTAGAACAGCTTGTCGGGCAGGGTATTGTCCTGAGTGATGGTGAGCTTCTGTCCCTTGTCGATGAGATAGTAGTCGTCGCCGGCCACAATCTGGGCGTCGCTCAGGTCGAGCATACGCATCTGTCCGTGGGTGCGGTTGCCATTTTCGTCAATGCCCGCCATCTCGCGGAGTGTGCGGAGGTCGGTGGCATTGATACAGCCCTGTACTCGTAGCGTGTCGTAGCTGAAGAATGACTCCTCGCTGACCAAGGATCGGAGCTGGCCCGGAGTGGAGACTTTCACCTCGCCGGAGACGCGGCTAATGGCGGGCTCGGGTGTGATATTGATGACGGCCTCCTGCATCTCGGAGAACTTATAGCCCACCGGGTCGAGGATAGCTATCTCGTAGTAGCCGTCTTGGTCGCCACACCATCCCCAGTTGACGTGGACGAGCCCCTCGGCGTCGTAGCCATCGATGACGAAGGAGTGGCCTTCGCGCTGACGGGTGAAGCCGCCATAGACGATGGGCTGGTCTTTGCTCAGTTGCTCGTAGATAATGTTCATCCAGCCCTGCGTGGTGTAGTCCTCGCGCTCCAGGTACTGCACGTCGGTCAGGCCGTAGTAGCGCTGGAGACCGCGGGCGAGGTTCTCGTGGAGCGCACCACTTCCTCCCTGGGCCGTAGAACCGTAATCCATGTCGGCAGCCACACCGAGGTCTCTCATCAGCATGGCCACGGCATCGCCCTCCTCGGGAGTGTAGCCTGCGTCGTAAACGTCGATCATGTTGCTCCAATCATAGATACTCTTTTCAAAATCTACGCTGATGGCTACACCCGAGGTCATCCCGTAGGGGTAGTAGATGGTGTTGCTACCCATGCCATGCTTGGGGCCCTTGTGATGGTAGAGCACCTGGGCGGTGGAGGTGGCTGCACAACCCGTGAGACATCGGCCCGTGCCGTTGGTGGCGATGGGGCAGAGATTGTTGAACGGCGCTTCCTGTCCCCACTTGGTGGTGAGCAGCATGGGCACGGCATCGGGGAAGTTGGCAGCGCTGGGGCGGACCACGCGGGTGGCGGCCTTGCCTGCCTTCACCTTGGCCTGGGCGACCTCACTGATGGCGGTAAGCCACCAGCGGAAATTCTCGTTCTGCGTCTTCTCGTCGTAGCAGGTGTCGGAATAGCCGAGTACGGCGGGCAGCAGATCGTCGTTGGCGATCACGGCAAATCCGCCATGGTCGTAGCCGTAGATGGTGTACTCCTCGTTGGCCACGAGTTGCTTCATGGGTGCGCCTGGGGCTTTTATTTTGCCCGGGAGGGAGCCTTTCTCCAGGGCGGTGGCGGCAGCTTGCATCTTCTGCTGCTGACTGCGGGGTTTGGCGAGGATCGTGCTTGGCAGAATCGAGGCCAGGCACAGGAGCGAACAAGTCCAAAGAGTTCTCTTGTTGCGCATAATCGATTTTTCTTTAAGTTTTGAGGTGGGGTCCTGCAAACGTCTGTCGCTTGCTGGGCAGCAGTTCGCAGGACCCCTCTCGTGATGAAATGAATGATAGAAAACTTGAGTCTTACTTCACGACGACCTTTTGGCCGTTGACGATATAGACACCCTTCTTCAGCGACTTGAGGTTTTTCACGCCCTTGGCCACGCGGATGCCGTCAGGAGAATAGACATCAAAGGCAGATCCGCCGAGTGTGAGGCCGTTGATACCGGTCACTGTATGGGTAAGGGTGGCCTCCGATTCCTCAGCGGCATAGACGGCGGTCACACCGTAGAGGTGCTTGTCGGCATCCTGCAGGATCTGCTTGTCGATGAAGCTGCGCACGTTGGCCTCAACGTTGCCGATCAACTGGCCATCGCGATAGATATTGTAGCCCTTCACCTCGCCTGCGCCACAGCTGTAGGTGATGTCGTCAATCATGAAGAAGAACGGGTTGTTCCACGTCGGCGTGTTGTGATTGATGGCAAAATACTTGGTGCCTGCTGGCAACTCAACCTTGATCTGCTCCCATGCGCCACTGGTGATGCTATAGGTCTCGCCCAACTTGATGAACGACTCGCGCTTGTTGTCGGTGGTGGAGTAAAGCACACTGAAGTTCTCCTCATGAATGGTTTGACCATCATTGTAGTTCTTCACCCAGAACGTGATTTCCTGCTCGTCGCCGGAGAGTGCGGGGCTGTAGAGCCAGTTGTTCTGCGATACGTCATAGCCTTCCCCGTTCACACGGTAGAGAGCGGCCAGGTACTTGTCGCCGTTGTGGGCCTTGAAGTCGGGCACCTGCTCGAGTTGTTTCTCCGTGAGCCAGCCGTTGGCTGGGTCGAAGAGCATGAATCCGTAGTTGGAACCCTGGTTCGGGAACTTATACTTCTCGAAGACGCCACCCGTCGTGCCGGCATTGACAGCCTCAGAGGTGAAGTCGCCAAAGTTGTCCTGACTCCATGGCGTAGCGTTCTCGAAGCTCTCAGTCTTGGTCTCGGTGTCCGTGCTGACAGGCGTCCATGTGAGGCTCACGCCCTCCTCGGTGAGGACGGCCTCGGCGCTCTCGGGCTTCGGTTTCTCGCTCGTGAGGTACTTGACGTTGGTGGAGACGACATTGTCGTCCTCATTGAGGTCGTAGGCGTATTCCACCTCGGCCTTCAGTTCCACAGCCTCGTTTTGGTCGAGTTTATTGCTCTGGAAATCGAAGACCACGTCGGTGAAGTCGTAGGCACCCAGCGTCTCAGACATCTTCTTGGTCTCGACGAGCTCATCGTTGGCATAGAGTTTCACCTTGTAGTTATTGGCAGCGTTCTCGCCAAAGTTGTTCACGCGTACGCTCACCTTGGCCTTGCCACCCTTGAGCACTGTCTCGGGAGCCTCGATCTCAGCATTGAGGTCGTCGGTCTGCGTGTCGCGGATGAAGAGGCGGTCGATGTAGAGGTCCTTGTAGGCTTCGGCCTGGACGGCGAAGTCGAAGGTGATGAAGGGCTCATTGGCCCACGGGCTGAGATCGATGCCAGAGGCGTGCCATTGGTCTGCCTCGAGGTTGGCATAGTCGATCACGCCAGCCACATGGCTCACGCCGTCGGGAGTCTCCACCTCGACGGTGATCTTGGCGTTGCTGCCCTCGGCGGCCTTGTGATGGAACATCAGTTTGGGAGCATCAACGCCACCCAAACGGATCTTGCCCGAGCCGAGGTAGGCGATGTCCTCCTTGTTTTTTGACACGATGTAGAAGCTACCGCCGTCGTTATCGACAGAATTGGTAGAGAGCTCGAAGTCGGACTTGCCGGTGCCCCAAGAGGACCACAAGATGCCATAAAACTTATAGTTCTTGACGCTGGCAAAGAACGGAATCTCGTAAGGTTTGCCCTGGATGTAAGAAGGCAATGGGACGTAGGAACTTTCGCCATACGAATTCTTTGCTTTGACAAAGAGTGTCTTCACGGTCTGCTCTGCTCCGTCGTTGGGATTGACGGCGTAGTCAAAGAAGGTCTTGCCTGTGGTCTCGCCGACTGGGGTGTAAGTGGGCTTGAAGTCGGCTCCATCCGACTCGGCGAGGGTGTAAGTGATCTTCTCGGGGTTGAGATAGCCACCCAAGCGACCTCTTGCGGGTGCTTCCCAATTGAAGCGGATGGAGTTGTCTCGTGTTTCCGTGTTCTTTTTGACGGGAGCGACGGGAGCGTCCTCTCCCACATAGATGGCGACGGGGGTACAATAGAAACTGGCGCCCTTGTCGTTGACAGCAGCCACACTATAGACATTGATGCCATTGACGGCGGTGTTGTCTGTGAAGGTCACCTTGCTGCCCGGAGCAGCAGCAGGAATCTCGGCAACCACCTGACCCGTGCGGCGGAGCTGGAAGCCCGTGATTTTGTCTAAGGTTTCGCCGTTGAGACGCTTCGTAGGAGCGGTGAACGTGATTTGGGTGGAGAGTGCGCCCTGTGGGTCGGCCTCGGCTTCAAGACCTGTCACCTGGTCGGGAGCGAAGAAATCTACGCCTGCAGTCATTACAACATCGTCAATCTTGACACCCATGGCCTCGGGCTTCACGGAAAGGGCATGGAAGCCGAGATAGATGGTCTCGTCCTTGTCGGCGTCCAAAGTGAGGGTGACGGCCTCGAAGTCGGAACGCTTGATCATGGTTTGGGGCATCAGGGTCTTGGTCATTGCCTCTGGGGTAGGTGCAGTGCCATACTTCACCTCAAATTGCTCCTCATAGTACTTATATCTTCCTGAAAGACGGAAGGAAATCTTATACTGATGGTTGGCTTTGACGTGGAGGGCTGGAGAGACTAACCAGTCGTTGAAGGAATGTTTCTCCTCTCCGCGCAGTATTCTGGCGTAGCCGTCATTGTCGTTGAACATTCCTGGTTCCTCTATGCCCCAAGTGATACCGTCATTGTCGGCGTCGATCACTTTGAAGTAGGCCAAATCGGCCTCCGACTCAAAACCATTGGCGAAGGGCGGTGTGATAGGAGCGCCGTAGGAAACGTAGTTGCTGACCATCTCCTCACCCATCGTGCCGTGGTTGTTTGGCGTGATACCGTAGCCATAGACGGCAGTCTCACCCTCGGGGAGCGTATCCTCAAACATAGTGCCCACATGGCCGGTCTTGATGACCTTGCCCTCAGGGTAGCGCTTGATGTCGTAGGTGAGTTCACCGACGTAGCCCTCGTTCTGGCCGCCTGCAGGAGCTTCCCATGTGACGGTAGCCTTGCCCGTATTGGTATCTACCGAGGTGTGGGCGTTGACGACGGGTTTCGGGGTGTCGAAGCCAGCATAGTAGCGGCTTGCAAACTTAGGACTGGGGCCTTCGCCGTTGCTGACAATGATGGTGATGGTGTTGTAGCCCTTGTTGAGCGTGACAGGTTGGGAGACAGCAGCACCCGGCTTGGTCCCGCCCTTGGCTATCTCTTCCTTGTCGTTGAGAATGGTGTAGGTGAGTTTGGAGTCGGTCAGGTTGCCACCAGCAAAGTTCTTGCTGGGTGCGGTAAACTGGATGTGGCCCGAAAGCGATCCGTCCACAAAGTCGAAATGCATTTGGTCGATGGCGGCAGGTGCGCCGTCGGCAGCCTTTGCCTTGGGAATAGTAAGAAGGGATATGATATTGTTGTTGGCAAAGTCGCCGATCTCCGTCAGCTGACCTGTTGCGAGATCGACAGTATAGAGAGTGGATTTCTGATTGCTATCCACGCAATCCCAATAGAACGTGTTGGTAGTCTGGTCGATCTCACCACTTTGGTAGTAGAAACTGTCATCAGCCTTCTTCAGTTGTTTGCCCGTGGGGCCTACCAGAATTTCTTCGGCGGTGGAGGTGTCGATCTTATAGAGGTTGCCGTCCTCGGCAATACCATAGAGAACATTGTCGCTGGTAATACCCATGGCTACATAGCTATGGCGCAGGCGGCCAATGGTGGAGCGGGTGATGTTCTCGTAGTCGGCTATACCCAACTCGTTGTTCGAACCATTGCCATCGAGGAAGCAGCCATAGACCGTGCCGTCGGCAGCGACGGCTGTCTCACAAGCGATGAGGGAGTAGTCCTCGATTCGTTTTTCGACCTTCTTCTCCCAGGTGTTGGTATCATAATGGTAGAAGTAGATCATATCGGTGCCCCAGAAGTTTTGGTACATGACGAAGTAGAGGTTGTCCTCAATCCATGCGCCCGCACCCGTGGCACGGAAGAATTCATCCTGGAACTGCTTCTTGACGGAGATGGGAGCTTCGGTGCCGAAGGTGTATATACCATACTCGGGAGTCTCGGCACCCCAAGTGGCATCATAGAGCACATTTCCCCAAAAAGTCATGGGCTTTGCGTCTTTGGCTCTTAATATAGGAACTTGGGGAGTCTGCTTTGTCTTGATGCCGGCCTCGATGTTGCGGTTGAGACGCACGAGGCTGTCTCTCTTCGCCATCTGAGGCACGAGTCTCTTGTGCAATAACGGGTGCTTGGTGATGTGTTCGTTCATCTTTGCCTGGCGCTCCGCGGGCGTCATCTTCTTAGAGACCCGGAGCTCGGTAGGAGGATTACTATCTTTAAGCCCTGATGGAGTTTTCTGGGCTTTGGCGTTGAGCGGCAGCAATAATACCGATGCTACTACTCCAATGACCATGAATGGGTTTTTGTTTTGCATAAGTTTTTTTTAAAACCCACCAGTGGAACTACTTGCATGCTAAATGAATCCCACCGGCAGGCGATGTATTGGTTGATGAATTGACGCTGCAAAAGTAAGCAATAGGCCAATAGGACGCAAATCGCCCTTCTCCACTTTCACGAAAATGGAGAGGAACGACCTAAAATGACACGATTTTAAAGCGTAAAAAAGATCAGATTTTTGTACAAAATAAACCGATTGTTCGATGGAATCGGCAAAAATGGTAGATTTAGGTGACTAAAACGAAGAAGCGGGAGAAAGTTATGCTCCCGTTTCTTTGTTGCGTCGGTCCTCGGCGACAAACTTCTGATAGACGGAGGGGGTGAGGCCCGTACACTTGCGAAACTGCTTGACGAAAGTGGTCTGCGACTTGTAGCCGACGCTTTGTCCGATGGCGGCAATGGTGAGCTGCGCATACTTTGCATTATTGGTTGTCAGACGCTCGCAGGCCTTCTTGATACGGTAGTCGTTGAGCACCTCGGTGAACGACTTGCCGAAGTGGTCGTTGACGACTATGGAGACGTAGCGCTCGTTGGAATCGATGAGTTTGGCGAGGGTGGCGACGGTGAACTCTGGCTGGCAGTATTCGTCGGTCTCCTCCATCACTCTCCGTATGCCGTCGAGCAGCAGCTGTTTTTGGTCTTCCTTGAGAAGGTTGGTGGCGCGTGGGGCTTTCTTCTCTCCCGTCTCCACGTGACTGCGGTTGATGTCGTAGAGTTTGCGGTAGCTGGCCTCCAAATCACGTTTTTGGCGCACCACATAGAAGAGGAGCATGGAGACAAGGACTATGGCGAGGATGCTCACGAGGAAGAGCAACTGGTAGAGGCGGGCGTTTTGGCGGTGTATCTCCTCCTCTTGGTGGAGGCGCGTGATCTCCTTGTCGGTCTTATCGACCTCGTACATGAACTGCTGGTTCTTCACGACGTTGAACCGCTGCGAGTTGTAGATGGAGTCCATGAGACTGAGGTATTGCCTCTCATACTGCTGAGCGAGCGTGGCATTGCCCGTCTTGCGCTGTATCTGGGCCATGTCGCGCAGGGTCTCGGGGATGTAGTGGAGCATCTTCTCTCGCTCCGCATGATCGATGCAGAGGCTGATATAGTGTTTGGCCTGGTCTATGTCGCCTAAGTTTTGGTAGTTGGAGTAGAGTTCGGCGTAGGCTGAGCAGATATAGGTAGGGGGCAGTTTGTTTCGGGTGCAGAAATCGGCGAGGTTGACCAGAATCTTGTTAGACTCGGCGTAGCGTGCCTCTTGTGAGGCCATCAAGGCGGTGGAGAACGAGAGAAAGAACTGGTCGATGGGAAGGTTGGGGCGAGGGGTGGCAAACAAGAGCTGGCGGTATTTCTTTGCGCCTTCGAGGTCTTTGCGGTTGATGCATACGCCAAAGAGGTTGGCCAGGATCCTGAACGTGAGTTCGTTGTCGTTCTTCGGACGGATCTGATAGGCTTTCTTGTAATAATCGAAGCCTTTGCCATAGTCCTTGAACATACAATAGACGTTACCGATGTTCTTGTAGATCAAAGGCAAGTGGGTCTTGGAGGCAGAAGTCTCGCTGAGTTTCAGACCCTCTTGGTAGTTTTCCAGGGCGTTGATATAGTTGCCGCGGGCGTAAAAGATGTCGCCCACCTTGAGGTTGGCGAGCGAACAGTCGGTCAGTTCCTCGTCGGTCATGCGGTCGTTGGTACGGGAGCAGACGAGCATGTACATCACCAAGGCTTTGTCCTCCTTCTTGTTTTGCAAGAACTGGTCGCCCTTGGAGAGAATCTTTTCCGACTGCCATCCCCTCACTTGGCGGATGAGGGGTGTGTACTTACTTTGGCTGGAGGCCAGCGATGTAAGCGAATGGATAAGTAGTATGAGGACCAGCAGCGTCCTGCCAATATGATTTTTCATTTTGTATCGTCTTATGAAGTGGGGCCTTGGGGCGGATGAAGCTGCCTGGCCTTCGCTGTGTAAGTGTTCTGATTTCGCCACATCGGGCAGGAGTGGCGCAACCTGTGTACAAAGTTAGCATTTTTTAGTCAAAAAAGAGCCCTTGGGGAAATAAAATCCCCATTATTTAGTATAGGAATCAATTATTTTTTATACCTTTGTACGCGAATATGGACACGGCGTTGCGTTGGTCCTTTCACAGGGTAACATCAACAAGATAGCAGCCTGTCTTTTGATAAGTGAACGGTATAAATATTATCAATACAAAACATTAATAATTCTATTATGATTTATTCATCGGAAGTAAAGAACATGTGCGTTGTGGCCAAAGGCCCCAACCATGGACCTGCTCCCATTCCTGAGGAGGGAAAGTGGGTTTATGCCAAGGAAATTGCTGATATTTCGGGTTACACCCACGGTGTGGGATGGTGCGCTCCCCAGCAGGGAGCCTGCAAGCTGTCTCTCAACGTGAAGGACGGTATCATCCAGGAGGCGCTCGTGGAGACCATCGGTTGCACGGGTATGACCCACTCTGCCGCCATGGCATCCGAGATTCTTCCGGGTAAGACGATCCTTGAGGCACTGAACACCGACCTCGTCTGCGACGCCATCAACACGGCTATGCGCGAGCTCTTCCTCCAGATTGTCTATGGACGCACGCAGAGCGCTTTCTCTGAGGGCGGTCTGACCATCGGCGCCGGTCTTGAGGACCTGGGTAAGGGTCTCCGTTCACAGACGGGTACGCTCTATGGCACGGTGGCTAAGGGTACGCGCTACTTGGAGCTGACCGAGGGCTACATCACACGCCAGTTCCTCGACAAGGACAATCAGGTCTGCGGTTACGAGTATGTTCACCTCGGCAAGATGATGGAGGCTATCAAGAACGGTATGGACGCCAACGAGGCTGTGAAGAAGTTCACGGGCAGCTACGGTCGTACCACTGCCGAGCAGGGTGTTGTTAAAGCGATTGATCCACGTAAAGAATAATAAGGAG
>UMJD01039823.1_pt1 | contig 17661 bp, 15 predicted proteins | sample 1965951 | NCBI WGS metagenome assembly UMJD01 (sample SAMEA4836142, study PRJEB28245) | human gut metagenome | biome: gut microbiome; material: fecal sample | place: Denmark | collected 2008 | reverse complement strand
AAAAACAATAAAAGATATTGATTTAAAAGGAAAAAGAGTATTTGTTAGATGTGATTTTAATGTTCCTATGGACGAAAATCAAAATATAACAGATAATAGAAGAATTGTAGCAGCATTACCAACAATAAAATATTTAATAGAACAAGGATGTAAAATAGTATTGTCTTCACATTTAGGAAGACCAAAGGGAGAATTCAAAAAAGAATTTTCACTTGCACCAGTTGCAAAAGAACTTTCAAAACAATTAGGACAAGAAGTATTAATGTCTGAAGATGTTGTTGGAGAAAGTGCACAAAAATTAGCTGAAAATTTACAACCAGGACAAGTAATGTTACTTGAAAATGTTAGATTCCATAAAGAAGAAACAGATAATGACCCAGAATTTGCAAAAAAATTAGCAAGTTTCGGAGATGTATTTGTAAATGATGCATTTGGAACAGCACATAGAGCACATGCTTCAACAGAAGGTGTAGCACATTATTTACCAGCTGTTTCAGGATTTTTAATAGAAAAAGAATTAAAATTCTTAGGAGAAGCATTACAAAATCCAGAAAGACCATTTGTATCAATATTAGGAGGATCTAAAGTATCTGATAAAATAGGTGTAATAGATAGTTTATTAGAAAAAGTAGATGTATTATTAATTGGTGGAGGAATGGCTTATACATTCTATAAAGCATTAGGATATAAAATAGGAAATTCAATTTGCGAAGATGATAAATTAGATTTAGCAAAAGAATTAATGAAAAAAGCTGAAGAAAAAGGCGTAAAAATGTTACTACCAATAGACAACAAATTAGGAAAAGAATTTTCAGCAAATACTGAAACAATGTATGCAGATAGAGAATCAATACCAGATGGATGGGAAGGATTAGACATTGGACCAAAAACAATTGAATTATATGCTGAAGAATTAAGAAAAGCCAAAACAGTAATATGGAATGGAACAGTAGGTGTAGCAGAATTTGCAGCATTTGCTGAAGGAACAAACAAATTAGCACAAGTATTAGCAGAATTAGATGCAACAACAATAATTGGTGGTGGTGATACAGCTGCAGCAATTCAAAAAGCAGGTGTTGCAGATAAAATGACACATGTTTCAACAGGTGGAGGAGCATCATTAGAATTTATAGAAGGTAAAAAATTACCAGGAATAGAATGTTTATTAGACAAATAGGAAATAAATAGTTTGAGGAGAGAAAGGCAGTATAGGCAAAATGGAAAATCTAAGGAATCCTAGAGTATTAGGAACACAATATAGAGTATATGACAAAGACGGAAAATATAAAAGAACAATAGATAAAACAGATGAAAAAAACTTAGATGAAAGTGATTGGCTAAAAGGAGTTACATGTTTTGTTATAAATGAAAAAGGAGAAGTTCTTATAGAAGTAAGAGCTAATAAAGGACTTACACCTGGAAAAAATGATTTATGCTCAGGACATTTAGATAATGATGAAACAGAAACTCAAGCTATGGTAAGAGAATTAAAAGAAGAACTTGGAATAAACCTAGAGGAATCAATGAATGTTGTAAAAGTTACACAACAAGGTGTTCCTCTTGGCTTTGAGAGTTCTAAAAAAATAAAAAATTTCTTTATAACATTTTATTGCTTAAAAAGAAATTCATCAAAAATTGAAATTCAAAAAGAAGAAATAGACAAATATGTTTGGTTACCATTAGAAGAAACATTTCAATTATTAAAATGTGGAAGAACAAAATTTCCTAAAAATTTTGATTATAGTGATATATTTGAGAAAGTTAGAAATATTTATTATAGCCAAAGCAAAGGAAATACTCAAAGAGAGGAATAATTATGATAGTAACATTATCAGGAATAACAGGAACTGGCAAATCTTTTTTTAAAGATGCGATATCAAAAGAACTTAATTTTAAAAATTTAGCAATTGTTACAACAAGAAATAAAAGAAAAAATGAAGTTAATGGTATTGATAAAGAATTTGTAAGTGAAGAAGAATTCGAAAAACTAGTGAAAAATAAAGAAGTTGTAGTTGATTTTGAATTTCTTGGAGCAAAATATGGATATAGAAAAGAAAAACTAGAATCAAGTGAAAATCAAGTAACAGAAGTACATTATAGTACTATATATGAAATAAAAAAACATACACCAAATATATTTTCAATATATATAATACCAAAAGATATTGAAAGAGCAAAGATTGAATTGAAAAATAGGGAGCTTCCAAGTGAAGTTATAAAAAAAAGATTGCAAGAAATAGATGAACATATAAAAGAATATTCTGCAAATAAAGAATTACAAAAACAATTTGATTGTGAATTTGTAAATGACTACACTGATGAAGCAAAGAAGAACTTGATTAATATAATAAAAGAGAGACTAAAAAGTAATAATGATGATTATAATTCGAAAATTATAAATGTCTAGAAGTTCTCTAAATTATAGAAAGGAATTGGATTTTTTATGAGAAGAAAAGTAATTGCAGGAAATTGGAAAATGAATATGCTTCCAAATGAAGCTATTAATTTCATTGAAGAATTAACACCACTTGTAAGTGACACAAAAAATGAAGTTATTTTATGTGTGCCATATACAGATTTATTTTATTCATTACTAAATGTACAAGGAACAAATATAAAAATAGGTGCCCAAAATATGCATTGGGAAGAAAAAGGAGCATATACAGGAGAAGTATCTGCACAAATGTTAAAATCTATAGGAGTAGAATATGTAATAATAGGACATTCAGAAAGAAGACAATATTTTGCAGAAACAGATGAAACTGTAAATAAAAAAGTAAAATCAGCATTAGCAGTTGGATTAAAACCAATAATATGTGTTGGTGAAACTCTTGAACAAAGAGAATCAGGTCAAACAGAAGCAATAGTTACAAGTCAAATAGAAAAAGCATTAGAAGGTGTATCAACAGAAGATTTAGAAAAAATTATTGTAGCATATGAACCAATATGGGCAATAGGAACAGGAAAAACAGCAACAAAAGAAGATGCAAACAATACAATAATGGAAATAAGAAAAAAAATAGCAGAAATATATGGACAAAATGAGGCAAATGGAGTTATAATACAATATGGCGGAAGCGTAAAATCATCAAATGCAAAAGAATTATTTGAGATGTCAGATATAGACGGAGGCCTTGTAGGAGGAGCAAGTTTAAAATCTGAAGAATTCGCTAAAATTGTAAATTATGATAGATAATTGGTTCAAAACAATACAACTATTGTTATTTGAATTGGAAAGGGATGAAAATAATGGAAAAAGGACCAGTAATGCTAATGATATTAGATGGTTTTGGAATAAACGAAAAAACAGATGGTAATGCTGTAAAACTTGCAAAAACACCTAATATAGACAAACTAATGAAAAAATACCCAAATACAATAATGTATACAAGTGGATTAAAAGTAGGACTACCAGATGGACAAATGGGAAATTCTGAAGTAGGACACACAAATATTGGAGCAGGAAGAATTGTATATCAAGAACTAACAAAAATAACAAAATCAATAGAAGATGGAGACTTTTTTGCAATTCCTGAATTCATAGAAGCAATTGAAAATTGTAAAAAACACAATTCAAAATTACACATATTAGGATTATTATCAGATGGTGGAGTTCATAGTCATATTAGACATTTATATGGACTACTTGAAATGGCAAAAAGAAGAGATTTTGAAGATGTATATGTACACTGCTTTTTAGATGGAAGAGATACACCACCAGCATCAGCAGAAGGATATATAACACAACTTGAAGAAAAAATGAAAGAAAAGAAAGTTGGAAAAATAGCAAGTATATCAGGAAGATATTATGCTATGGATAGAGATAAGAGATGGGGTAGAGTAAAAAAATGTTATGATGCATTAGTAAGAGGAGAAGGAAATAAAGCAACATCTGCAACAATAGCAATAGAAGATTCTTATCAAAAAGAAGTATTTGACGAATTTGTTGAACCAACTGTAATAGTTAATAATGATACACCAATTGCAACAATTGGAGAAAATGACTCTGTAATTTTCTTTAACTTTAGACCAGATAGAGCAAGAGAGATAACAAGAGCAATTGTAGACCCAGACTTTGATGGATTTGAAACAGAAAAAATCAACACATATTTTGTATGTTTTACAAATTATGATGAAACAATGCCAAATGTAAAAATAGCATTCAAAAAAGAACCATTAGTAAACACATTTGGAGAAGTTGTAAGCAAAAATGGATTAAAACAATTAAGAATTGCAGAAACAGAAAAATATGCACATGTTACATTTTTCTTTAATGGAGGAGAAGAAAAACAATATCCTGGTGAAGATAGAATATTAGTACCATCACCAAAAGTAGCAACATATGATTTACAACCAGAAATGAGTGCACCAATAGTAACAGAAAAAGTTGTAGAAGCAATAAATGAAGATAAATATAATGCAATTATATTAAACTTTGCAAATCCAGATATGGTTGGACACACAGGAAGTTTACCAGCAGCAATAAAAGCTGTAGAAACAATAGATGAATGTGTTCAAAAAGTTGTAGATGCAATGTTAGCACATAATGGAACAATTTTAATAACTGCAGATCATGGAAACTGTGAGCAAATGATTGACTATAAAACAGGTGAACCACATACTGCACATACAACAAATCCAGTTCCATTAATACTTGTAACAAATGATGAAACATTAAAAGTAAAATCTGGAAAATTGGCAGATTTAGCACCAACAATGTTAGAAATATTAGGAATTGAAAAGCCAGAAGAAATGACTGGAGAAAGTATTTTAGAAAAATAAGAATTATAAACTATTAATAGCGAAAAAATTCAAAACCCGCTATAAATAAGGGTGGATAAAAGTGATTAATAATACTAAAAAAATTAAAGAATTATATGAAAATATACAAAGAAAGCTTTTCAATATAGTACCTGGAAAATGGGATGAATTATACTTATATGCATCAATAATAGAAAGACTTGGAAAAGTTCAAGTTGGAGAAATGTATTTCTATTTTATGCCAAGAGGAATTTTAAAAAGAAAATTTATAAATGTGTATGAAGTCCCAAACAAGTACAATATAGAAGAGGAAGAATATTTAAAACTAGTAGAGCTTTTATATGATGAAATAAAAGAACTAAGAGAAGAATTTAGAAAAACAAATCAAAAAGTATGGTCAAATTTAACAATATCAATAAAAAATGATAGAATAACATACACATTTTGCTATGATAATTTGTTAGGTGGCCAAGATGAATATTATGATCACCATATATATTGGAGAAAAAAATATTTACATATAGAACCATGTGGAAAAAAAGAAGAAAAAGCATTTAATAAATATTTATCTACTAGAAATTTAGAAGTTCCGAAATCTGATGAATATATTACTGGAATTTACTTAAAAAGACAAGTAAATGTGGTAAAATATGATACAACAGATGTTGATGAAAATCAAAGAGTTGACTATCGTGTAGCAAAACAAGAAGAAAGTAAAATAAAAAATCAAATATTATGTAATAAATGAAAGGAGCAATAAAAATGATTTATTCAAAAGAATTAGAAAATATGTGCTGTGTTGCAAAAGGAGTAGACCATGGACCAGCACCAATTCCAGAAGAAGGAAAATGGGTAAAAGCAAAAGATATAAAAGATATATCAGGATTAACACATGGTATTGGATGGTGTGCACCACAACAAGGAGCATGTAAATTAACATTAAATGTAAAAGATGGAATAATCCAAGAAGCATTAATTGAAACAATAGGATGTTCAGGAATGACACATTCAGCTGCAATGGCAGGAGAAATTCTAACAGGTAAAACAATATTAGAAGCATTAAATACAGATTTAGTTTGTGATGCTATAAATACTGCTATGAGAGAATTATTCTTACAAATAGTATATGGTAGAACTCAAACAGCTTTCTCAGAAGGTGGACTTCCAGTAGGAGCTGGACTTGAAGATTTAGGAAAAGGACATACATCACAAGTAGGAACAATATATTCAAGTTCATTAAAAGGACCAAGATATTTACAATTAACAGAAGGATATATAGTAGAATTAGGATTAGATAAAGATGACCAAATAATTGGTTATAAATATGTTCATTTAGGAAAAATGATGGATAATATTAAAAAAGGAATTGATCCTAAAGAAGCAATTGAAAAAGCTTCTGGTACATATGGAAGATTTGACGAAGCTGTAAAGAAGATAGATCCAAGAGAAGCATAGAAATAGAATTAAAAAAAATAAATAAGATGTAAAAATGGGAAATGTCTTCCCTTACAATAAAAATAGGAGGAATAAAAGATGGCAGTAACATTTGAAAGTTATGAAAGAAGAATTGATCAAATAAAACCAGTTATGGAAAAATACGGAATAAAAGATTTTGAAGATTCATTAAAAATCTGTACAGATAAAGGATTTAATCCTTATGAAATAGTAAAAGGAGTTCAACCAATTTGTTTTGAAAATGCAGCTTGGGCTTACACATTAGGTGCAGCAATAGCAATCAAAAAAGGATGTAAAAAGGCATCAGATGCAGCAAAAGCAATTGGAGAAGGATTACAAGCATTTTGTATTCCAGGATCTGTTGCAGATGATAGAAAAGTAGGATTAGGACATGGAAATTTAGCATCAATGCTATTATCAGAAGATACAAAATGTTTTGCATTTTTAGCAGGACATGAAAGTTTTGCAGCAGCAGAAGGAGCTATTGGTATAGCAAAATCTGCAAACAAAGTTAGAAAAGAACCATTAAGAGTAATTTTAAATGGTTTAGGAAAAGATGCAGCACAAATAATATCAAGAATAAATGGATTTACATATGTAAAAACAGATTTTGATTATTTTACAGGAAAAGTAAAAGTAGTAGAAGAAATAAAATATTCTGATGGAGAAAGAAGCCAAGTAAAATGTTATGGTGCAAACGATGTTAGAGAAGGTGTAGCAATCATGTGGTTAGAAGATGTTGATGTATCTATTACAGGAAACTCAACAAACCCAACAAGATTCCAACATCCAGTTGCAGGAACATATAAGAAAGAAAGACTAGAAGCAGGAAAGAAATACTTCTCAGTTGCTTCTGGTGGTGGAACAGGTAGAACACTTCATCCAGATAATATGGCAGCAGGACCAGCTTCTTATGGTATGACAGATACAATGGGAAGAATGCATTCAGATGCACAATTTGCAGGATCATCTTCAGTACCAGCTCACGTAGAAATGATGGGATTAATTGGTATGGGTAACAACCCAATGGTTGGTGCTTCAGTAGCAGTAGCTGTTGCTGTTGAAGAAGCTATGAAATAGTTGTATTATTAATTTGATTACATTTATAATAATTGATTCATACTATATACATGATATGATAAGAAAGGAAAGAGAGTTTTATGAAAGATTATTTAGAAATTGAAAGTGTAGAAGCATTAGAGGTATTAGATTCAAGAGGAAATCCAACTGTACAAGTTGAAGTTACAACATTTGATGGAGCACATGGTGTAGCAATGGTTCCATCTGGAGCATCAACAGGAAGCTTTGAAGCTGTTGAATTAAGAGATGGTGATAAATCAAGATATTTAGGAAAAGGAGTTTTAAAAGCTGTAGAAAATGTTAACTCAGTTATAGCTCCAAAATTAGAAGGAATGAATGTTTATGACCAAGCTGGAATCGATAAAATGCTTATCGAATTAGATGGAACAGAAAACAAAGGTGTATTAGGAGCAAATGCTACATTAGGTGTATCATTAGCTTGTGCTAAAGCTGCTGCTGCATCATTAGGAATGGAATTATATAACTATATTGGTGGACCAAATGCAAAAGTTATGCCAGTTCCAATGATGAACATCATGAATGGTGGTAAACATGCTGATTCAACATTAAGTGTACAAGAATTTATGATTATGCCAGTTGGAGCAAAATCATTCTCTGAATGTTTACGTATGTGTGCCGAAATTTATCACAACTTAAAAGCTGTTTTAAAATCAAAAGGATTAGGAACAGGTGTTGGTGATGAAGGTGGATTTGCCCCAAACGTTAAAGATGAAGATGAAGCACTTCAATTAATAATGGAAGCTATTGAAAAAGCTGGGTATAAACCAGGTGAAGAAGTTGCTTTAGCATTAGATGTTGCTGCAACAGAATTATATGATGAAGCAAAGAAAATAGGAAAAGAAGGACAATATCATTTCTGGAAAATAGGTGTTACAAAAACAGAAGATGAAATGATAGACTTCTTAGAAGATTTAGTAAACAGATATCCAATTATCTCAATCGAAGATGGTTTAGCAGAAGAAGACTGGGCTGGATGGAAAAAACTAACAGACAGATTAGGATCAAAAATCCAATTAGTTGGTGATGACTTATTTGTAACAAATATGAAGAGATTACAAAAAGGTATTGATTTAGGTGTAACAAACAGTATATTAATCAAATTAAACCAAATCGGAACATTAACAGAAACATTAGATGCTATCGAATTAGCTAATAAACATGGAATGACAGCTGTTGTATCACACAGAAGTGGTGAAACAGAAGATACAACATTAGCAGATGTTGCTGTTGCAATGAATGCTGGACAAATCAAAACAGGTGCACCATGTAGAACAGATAGAGTTGCTAAATATAATAGATTATTAAATATCGAACATCAATTAGGTGATGTTGCTCAATATTTAGGAAGAAAAGCAATAATAAAATAATTTGACTTTATGTCAAAAATAAAGGCAGGAGACTAAAAAGTTTCTTGCTTTTTTATATAGTAGGAAAGTTCTCCTTGTAGGAGGATTTTCTGTACTAGATAAATATGGCGAGTCTTAAATTTTCTTAAAATTTTTATTTGATAGAAAATCTTAGATTCGCTTTTTACTTTGAGTTCATTACCAAATTTAATAAATTAATTGATTTTACATAAAATACATGATATAATAGCCAAGATGAGGCTCAAGAAGCCTTATAGAAAAACATAAATATCAAGACAGAAAGGAACAAACATCATGGCAAAAATCAACATACCTGTTTTGGCAATTGGAGAAAGTGTTATTGTTTCTGGAAATTATACAATTCTCCTTAGAAATAATGATACAAAAGCTGATATATATAACACGGAAGGAGAAAAAATAAGTGAAGTATTTGGATTTAAAGATGTGGATAGCTTATTAAAAAATACTTTATTTGGTAAAGAGGCTTTTATTGTATTATCAAAAGACAGCTACTATATTAAGAATTATGAAGGAAAAGTTATTCAGAAATATAAAGCTGAAGGAAAATATATCGTAGGTGCAATTAAACGCATTTTACAATCTAGTAGTACAAGTAAGTTTTATAAAGGATTTAGAGAAAGAGTAGTTGTTTCTAGTCAATCTGATTCTTACAAAAACAATTTTGAAGTTGGAACAAGAATTTGGATTTCTGAACATTATTTGATTGAAAAAAACAAGTGTGGTGAAATTAAGATTTATAATATATCAAATAATAAGTTGTTAGGAACTATTCCTAAATCCAATTATAAAGATAACCAAAGTTTACAGATTATTCTTAGAACAAATTGTTATTGGTTTGGAATTCATTGGAATATGATGATAAAAGAAAGAGATGGTTGGACAGTTGTAACTCAAGATGGAAATGTTATGGCAAGAGGTATTAGTGATGAGTTATTAAAAATGCTTATAGGAAATAAAGCAGAAGAAGGTGAAGAAAAAGTTTTTAAATACAATGGCTTAGAGATTAAAGAAAGAGAAAGACTTTATAAGTTCTCTAAGGTATTGATAGTTGAAGAATTTAATACAGGTAAATTCAGGTTTTATTCATCAAACGGAAATCATATAGTAACAACTTTAATTGAAAAAAGGTTAACAGATTGTTTTAAGACAACTGAAAAATGGATTGCTGTTATGATAAAAGGTAGTTATTATTATGATCCTGAATGGCAAATCTTTGATTATAATGGTAAAGTAATATGTGAAAGTGTTTTCCGTATATTTCAAGTACGACAAATGCGTTATGCCATTGGTTCTAGTCTGCTATATCCTAATAATGAGACCTTATGGATATTTAATTTTAATGGAGAGTTTAAAACTAAAATTGAAGGATATAGATTTGAATTTGAAGATGAGAATTATATAAAAATTTATAGTAGTTCAGGATGTTTTCAAATTTATGATTTAAATGGAATAAAGGTGACAGATTTTTCTTTTGATGAAGAAAATGATATTGTATGGGAAGATTATACTAGCATTATATTTCACAAAACAGATAGGGATAATGAATATGTTGAATATAATTTGAAAGCAAAAGAAATTCATCATCTTAAATGCCAGGAAATCAGAGTTATAGATGATTCTGATGAATTGATTGTTATGATTAGAAAAAATGGTCAATGGGGAGTGTTTAAATATGTAGGAGTTGATTTTGAAAATGCTGAATTCTATGGCTTTAAAGAAATCATTCCAATCCAATATGACAAAATCTCTGGAAATGGTTATTATTCCTATGCAAAATATACAAGTAAAGATTTGTATGGATATCAGGAGACTTTCGAAGATGTTTATGATCAAGATGGCAACTTAATTATGACTGTTGAGTTGTAAATAAAAAAGACCAAGTAAGATTCTTTAATAGAATTTTGCTTGGTTTTTTATGATAAAGTTAGAAAAATTATTAATATTTATCTATTGAAAAAATAAACTTATTAATATATAATTATTTTAAGCAAAAGCAAAAAAAGAAAGGAACAAAAGAATATGAAAGAAAAAGGAATTTTACTTCCAATTTTTTCACTTCCAAGTAAATATGGAATAGGAGACTTTGGATATGAAGCATATCAGTTTATAGATATATTAAGTGAAAATAATATAAAATACTGGGAGATATTACCAATAAACGAATGTGATAAACACCCATATTCTCCAGTAAGTTATTATGCATTGGAAGAAGATTATATTTCAGTAGACAAATTAAAAGAAGAAAAACTAATACAAAATGCAGAGACAAGAGAAAATAAAGATAGAGTAATATATGATAATTTTAAAGAAAAATATTATAAAGAAGCATATAGAAATTTTAGACCTAATAATGAATATTATGAATTTATAATATTGCAAGAAATAAATGAATATGCAGAATTTATGAGCCAAAAAACAGGAAATGAAAAAGACTATTATTTATTTTTGCAATATATATTATATAAGCAATGGATGGAATTAAAATATTATGCTAATTCTAAAAATGTTCAAATTATTGGAGATATGCCAGTATATCCAGTATTTGAATCAGTTGAAACTAAATACCATTCAGAATATTTTGAAATGGAAAATGGAAAGTTTACATTTGAAGCTGGAACTCCTCCAGACTATTTCAATGAAAACGGTCAAAAATGGAATAGCCCTGTATATAATGTAGAAAGTATAAAAAAAGATAATTATCAATATTTAGTAAAAAGATTTAAGTATCATTTAAAGTTATTCGATAAAGTAAGAATAGATTATTTTAGAGGATATGATTCATTTTTCAGAATACCATTTGGAAAAACAGGTAAAGAAGGAACATATGTAGATGGACTAAGTTATGGATTTTTTGATGAATTATTTAAAGAGAAAAATGTAAATATTGAAAACTTTATAATAGAAGATTTAGGGGAAATAAGAGAAGAAACAATAAAATTAAGAGAGCATTATGGATTTACAAGGCAGAAAATATTACAATTTACTATAGATTTAGATAATTTGTATGATAGAGATAATGAAGCTGAAAATGTACTAGTTTTTCCTGGAAATCATGATTGTAATACAATATATGGTTGGTATAAAACTTTAGATGATGAACATAAATGGAAATTAAAAGAATTTTTAAGAAAGAATGAATGTTATGATATAAATATAAATATTGGCATTATGCAATATTTATCAAAATGTAAGGCAAAAATGCCAATAATAATGGTTCAAGATATTTTAGGACTTGATGAAAATTCTAGAATTAATGTGCCAGGAGTTGAAAGTGATCAAAATTGGTCTTGGAAATTGATTAATTTTGATGATTTAAAAGAAAGAATAAAAGATTATTAAAAAATGCCCTTGTAATTAGAGAAATCTAATTATAAGGGTTTTGTAGTAGAGAACAAAACGTCACTTGTAATATTATGTAAAATATGATATAATAATAATGTACGAACTTTGAAAATTTATTATAGGAGGCATTTTATGCAAAAAATTGTATGGAGACTAGGTCAAATTATTATGGGATACTTTTGGGGAATTGCATTTAAAATAGATGCAAAAATGAAAGTAAGTTTTAATGACATTATTGGGTATGAAAGTCAAAAATCTGATTTGGCAAAAATAATACGATTATTAGAATTACGGAGTACTTCAAAATGTAGATTAAGACAAAGAATTCCTAAAGGAATTCTTATTGATGGGCCGAAAGGAACTGGAAAAACATTAATTGCCAAAGCATTTATTGCTGAAAGCAAATTACCTTTTATTATGATTTCTGGTTCAGAAATAAATAATGCAAAAGATATAAAGCACTTGTTTTTAGCAGCAAGAGCAAAAGAATCTTGTATTATTTTTATTGATGAATTTGATGTGATGGGAAAAGAAAACAAAAATAATGAAAGGATTATTGCACAATTAGCATATGAAATGAACAAAAGAGATCATGTGTTAGTTATTGCAACAACTAGAAATATTAAAGAAATCAGTTCTTCTTTAAAACGTCCTAAACATTTTGAAATGTTTGTTAGCATGTTTCTACCAGATTTTGATAATAGAATGCAAATTATTGAATATTGTTGCAATAAGAAAAGAGTTGATCCAAGCGTAAGTGTGAAGAAATTAGCCAAAAAACTTATTGGAGCCTCTACGTTAGAAATTATAAAAATTATGAATATGGCAATAGAAATTGCTAAACAAAAACATCATAAAAATGTTTTAAGCAAAGATTTTTGTGAGGCTCAAATAAATTGTGATGAAGCAGTTCCACTAAGAATTAACAGAACATTTATAGAAAAGAAAGCAACTGCATATCATGAAGCGGGTCATGCAATTTGTGTTTTTCTTTCCCAAATCAAGAGAATACGAGATATTTCCATAATTCCTACGCAAGATTTCTTTGGACGTGTCGCAACATATCCTTTGAATGAATATGGAAAAATGACCAAGCAGGATTTTGAAATAGAAATTATGATAAGTCTTGCGGGTAGAGTTGCAGAAGATGTGTTCTTTAATTTGCCTACTAGTGGAGCGAAAGGAGATCTTGAAAAGACAACAAAGCTTGTAAAGCAGTATTTAACTGAATTTTGTTTTGATGAAGAAATAGGAATTGCTCCTGTTTCATGTCTTAGTTTAGAACAATTAGCAGGATCTGATTTGAACAATCGGCTTCTTAACAGAAGTGTAGATCTCATGAATTTGTTCTACAAGAGAACAAAGGAATATTTGCTCCAAAACAAAACAATGTTAGAAGAAATTGCTCAAAATCTTTTGCAAAAAGAAGTACTTAGTGAAGAAGAGGTGTATGCTATCTATAATAAATATAATCCTAAATAATTATTTGGAATGAAAGGAAAAATCCATAGTTGATATTATTTCAACTATGGATTTTTTATAAATTAAAATTCAAAAATGGCACAATGTTTATAAATATCCAAGTATATAATGCAGAAAAACAAGCTTGTAAAATCTTTCCTAAGATATATGGTGTAATAGATAAATCTGTTTTAGAAATACAACTCCAAACTTGAAGCAAGACAGAAATGCCACCGAGACCAAGAAGGAAAGAAGCAATAATTATATTTATAGAAATATTTTTTTCAGGAATATTACAAATTATATTTAGCCCATTGGTTAATTCTATAATTCCAGATATAAAACCAGAATAAAATGTTTGAGGAATTCTAAAAAAATTAAATATAGGTTTCATAAAATAACAAGATATATTAAGTAAATTACTTGTTTTTAAAATAGAAAGTATAACAGAAAACAAAACAACAAAGCCACCAATCATTAAAATAGTATTTATTGAACTTTTAATACTATTTCCAATAATTTCTCCCAAACTAGATAATTTTATAGTTCTGTTTTTAATATTTGATGAACTACTAATAAAGTTTTTAGAATCATTTTTCTTCCAAAAACGAAATAAAAAGCCAACAGAAATAGATGCAAGTAAGTGAGTGAAAAGTAGTAAAAAACCAATAGTAGAATTTCCAAATAAACTTATTCCAACACTTCCAATTATAAATAAAGGACCAGAATTATTTGTAAAGCTAAGTAAACGCTCACATTCTACTTTAGAACAAATATTATTTTGTCTAAAATTAGCTGCAATTTTAGCTCCCATAGGGTAGCCACTTAAAATTCCCATAATAAAGGCAAAACTTCCTTCACCTCTAATGTTAAAAAGTGGTTTCATAAATTTATTTAATAATTTTCCTAAATAATATGTAAAATTTGTATAAGAAAGTAATTCAGTAGCAACAAAAAAAGGAAATAAAGAAGGGACAACAGAATTGGCCCATAAAACTAAACCATTTTTGGCAGCTTTTAAATTAGAATTAGAAAAAACAACAAGACATATAGTAAAAAAAACTAATATAAAAGGTAAAATAAAATTTTTTAATTTTACTATTTTGAATTTATACATAATAGAGACCTCCAACTTTTAGTACAAAAATATTCTTTTATAAAAATATTATGATTAAGGAACTACAGAAATGCTGAAAAAATGATTAATTTAGTTACTGCGAAAAAATGTTCGAAAATTTTTGAAATAGTATTGACAATTTGTCAAATAAGATATAAAATAGCATCAACAAGAAAACGAACAGAAGTTCAAATAAGGAGGAATTTAAGATGAGTATATTTGGAAAAAGAAACAATGTAATAACATATACAGTAAATAAGGCAACAAATAGAGATATGTATATAACAATTCAAAATGGTGAAGTTATTGTAAATGCACCTTGGTATTTTACGCAAAATAAAATTCAAGCAGTAGTTGAAGAAAAGAAGAATTGGATTTTAAGTAAAATAAATGAATATCAACAACAAAGTCCAAATATGCAATCTGTAAAAATATTTGGAAAAAATTATGATTTAAAAGTTGTATATTCAAATATTGATACTCCAGAATTAAATATAGAAGAAAATTATGAGATAAAAATAATATTACCAAATAAATATAGAAAAATAGGAAACAAACAAATTTTAAAAATGTCAATAAATAAAATGTATGAACAAATAGTTAAAAAAGAAATAGACAATATAATGGAAAAAATAAGATTAATGCTAGGAATTGCACCAGAAGATTATTTTATAGAACAATTAGATGGTGAAATTGCAAAATGTACATCAAAAAAAGAAATCATAATTTCACCTGAAATTATACAATTCAAAAGAGAAACAATTGAATATGTGATAGCACACGAATTTTGTCATTTAAAATATAAAACACATTGTAAAAGTTTTAATGATATAATGGAAGAAAAATTCGAAAATTACATAAAAATTGAAAGTGAATTAAGTGGATATAAATTTTAAAATTATATCCACTTTTTAGAACATTGATAATTGTATAAAAAATGTCTATTAGTTATTGCAAATTAAAATTAATTGTGCTAATATAAGTATGAATTAATTCATATTGGGGCATCGCCAAGTGGTAAGGCATCGGACTCTGACTCCGACATTCCTGTGTTCGAATCACAGTGCCCCAGCCAAAATAAATTTTTTAAAATTTATTGGAGGTGAGAACATAATGAAAAAAAGGTATATAATTATAGGAATAATAATTGGAATTATAATAATAGGAGGAATTATTGCAATGATAATAAATAATTCAAAAAAAGAAAATATAAATCAAGATGAAGATAAATATTCAAAAGGAACACATCATGCGCAAATAACGATAAAAGATTATGGAACAATAAATGTAGAATTATATGCAGATATTGCACCAATTACAGTTGCAAATTTTGCAAAATTGGTAAATAAAGGTTTTTATAATGGATTAACATTTCATAGAATCATATCAGGATTTATGATTCAAGGTGGAGATCCAAATGGTAATGGAACTGGTGGAAGTGATGAAAATATAAAAGGTGAATTTGCACAAAATGGTGTAAAGAATACACTTTCTCATACTAGAGGTGTAATTTCGATGGCAAGATCGATGGCTTATAATAGTGCTAGTTCACAATTTTTTATAATGCATAAAGATTATACTGGATTAGATGGAGCCTATGCTGCATTTGGAAAAGTAACAAGTGGAATCGAAATTGTAGACAAAATATGTGAAGATGTAAAAATAGAAGATGATAATGGTACAGTATTAAAAGAAAATCAACCAGTTATAGAAAAAATAGAAATGATAGATTAAAAAAACTCATAGATATATTCTAATAAAGAATTATACCTATGAGTTTTTTCTTCATTTATTATAAAATAACTTGTAAAAATAATATATTTAGTGTACAATAATCATGAAAAAATAATTATAAATAATATAGAATAAGTCAAAAAGAAAGGAGAAATTCGTATAATAAAATAAATTATACGAGTAAAACAAAATGAGAATAGTAACAGATGAGAAAGATAGACAAGCATATAAAGAATTTTTAGAAAAACATGAAAGGTGTAATTTTCAACAATCACCAGAATGGGCAAAAGTAAAAGGAAATTGGATAAATGAAATAGTATTAGCAGAAGATGAAAGTGGAAAAATAATCGGAGCAGTAAGTATTTTAATAAGAAAAATACCTATCTTTGGAAATATAATGTATTCGTCAAGAGGACCAACATGTGATATACATGATATATCTGTAATGAAACAACTAACAGATGGAATCAAAGAATTAGCAAAAAAATATAAAGCAATTGTATATAAAGCAGAACCAGATATTTTAAGTAGCGATGAAGAATATAGAAAGATAGTAACAAGTTTAGGATATAAAATAAAAGATGATGCCAAAAATTTTAGAGAAGAAATTCAACCAAGATATGTATTTAGACTAGATATAAAAAATAAAACAGAAGACGAAATTTTTGCAGGATTTCATTCAAAAACAAGATATAATGTGCGTTTGGCAATAAAAAAAGGTGTTGAAGTAAAAGAAGGAACAAGAGAGGATTTAAAAGAGTTTCATAAAATAATGGTTGAAACAGGAGCAAGAGATGGATTTATAATAAGACCATTATCATATTTTGAGAAAATGTATGATGAAATGGCTCCAGAACATATGAAATTATTAATGGCATATCATGATGGAAAGCCAATATCAGGAGTAATACCAATTTTCTATGGTAATAAAACATGGTATTTATATGGTGCTAGTAGTAATGAACATAGAAATTTAATGCCAAATTATTTATTACAATGGGAAATGATAAAGATGGCGATAGCAAGAAAAGATGATGTGTATGACTTTAGAGGAGTTTCAGGAGTTGTAGACGAAAATCACCCACAATATGGATTATATAGATTTAAAAAAGGATTTGGAGCAACATTTACAGAATTTGTAGGGGAAATTTATATTCCATTTAAACCATTTACTTATTCTTTATATAAATTTTCAGAAAAAACATTCAGAAATTTAAGAGGATTAAAGACGAAATTCAAAAAGTAAATGTGCAATTAATAATCGAGAGGAAGAAAAATATTGAAAGAGCTATTAGTAGAAAA
>UMJD01021186.1_pt1 | contig 17932 bp, 17 predicted proteins | sample 1965951 | NCBI WGS metagenome assembly UMJD01 (sample SAMEA4836142, study PRJEB28245) | human gut metagenome | biome: gut microbiome; material: fecal sample | place: Denmark | collected 2008 | reverse complement strand
GCCTCAGAGAAAGCCACAGCCGCCGCAAAGTCAGCAACCGATAAAGTGCTTGACACGCTCGGAAAGATTGTGCCTACGGGCTTGTCTGTTGAGAGCGTTCCCCGCCTGACCCTCGGTAATGTCAACCCCGTTTACCTGAAAGCCGTTTTAAGCCCCGACACGGCTCTGAAAAACCTGATTTATATCAGTGACAACCGAGCGGTCGAAGTCGGCTTAGACGGGCGCATTTCAATCTTAAACAAGGGCGTGAGCCGTGTTCACATTATCCCCACATGTAACACAGCCCTTGCCCGCACCGTTCTGATTGAGGTTGGCGAACCGACCCTGAGGCTTGTCACAACACGCCGACAGATGCGCTTCACACAGTCAGGGGCTTTGCGTATGAATTAACAGAATGTCGAACCCGTTAAACAATGAAGAAACATGGGAAAGAAAGGTTACATCAGTGAATTTATGGGCGGCGGTCGAATTGTCTCTCACGGCAAAATCGCTGACCTCTCAAAGGGCTTCAAGCTCCCGAGCGGAAACCCGTTCTCGGTCTATGTCAGACCGAAGTACAGCGTATCAACTCTTGACACGGTTCTGACCGTGCGCTGCTCTCAGGACGAGAACCTGACAGAAGCCCCCGTGCCGTTCAATGATTGGTCGCCGTTGGCTATCTCTGAGATTGCCCCGAACTCAGAACTGTTGAAGACAAATGACGTTTATTGGGGCAGCGGTTCTTATGAGGGGGAGGACACGCCATGATAGTGTCGCTGTTCATCAGTGTTGCTCGGCGCATCAGGACATGGACAGCCGCCCGCCGCAACAAGAGAAAAGACCTCAGAATGAACACAGCGTCCTCGGTTCGGTTCATCAACAAAGGCAATAAATCGTATTTCAAATTCTTAAATTAAAAAGTTATGGCATTAACAACAGAACAAGAAGAGAAAGTCGCTCAGATAATTGAGGCTTTCGAGAATGGCAAGCGTTTGTCTGACCTCCCCAATGTGTCAGGCACAAACCCTTATAACCTCTATTGTGAGGTTCTTGACGAAGACGGAGAGAGCAAGAAAGCAGCCCTCGCAACGCTTCTCCCTTACACAGAAGAACAGAGTTCCTACGGCGTTCAGTTTGACACGGCTGTTTCAACACCGACTTGCACCCGTGTCGGCTCTTCTGACCTCCACAAAAGCTGCCCCGTTCAGAACCGTATGCGTGGCTGTCTGCTTGACGATGATGGCAACGTGGTTGAATACCTTGACCCTCGCGATTGGACGGGTCAGGTGCGTGACGGTTCACGAGGTCAGGTCATGGTGGAGATTCCTCTTCACTACCGCAAGTTTGAGACTGACGGCACAAAACTGACCGTCCGCATTTCTGAACTTCCTCTCCCTGGCTATCATCAGGTGCCAAAGTGTTATGTGTCGGCTTACGAGGCTTCCCTTGACCGCTCAAACAACAAGTTGGCTTCCGTCTGCAACGCCACAGAACAGTACAGAGGCGGTAACAATAACGCCAATTATGACGGCACATACCGCTCATTCTTGAACCGCCCCGTTACAGCAATCAGCCGCACGAATTTCAGAAACTACGCCCGTAAGCGCAAGTCAGGCAGCACCGAGTGGAACTGTATGACTTATGACATGCAGAAGACCCTCTATTGGCTCTTTGTCATTGAGTACGCCACACTTAACTCTCAGGCGGCTTACAACGCTTCGCCGACTGCTGAGGGCTTTCATCAGGGCGGCTTGGGTGACGGCGTGACAACATTCAGCGGCAACGATTGGAACACTTTCAACGGTTATTACCCGTTTGTACCTTGCGGCATCTCTGACAGCCTCGGAAACAGAACGGGCGTTGTGGATTACACGGTAAACAATGAGGCTGAGAGCAACCCGATAACAAAGACATTCCAAGTTCCCCGTTACAGAGGTGTTGAGAACCCATTCGGGCATATTTGGCAGTGGACGGACGGCATTAACGTGCGTATCAGCCCGAACGCTGACAAGGGCGGAGACGGTCTTTCAAAGGTCTTTGTTTGCTCTGACCCCGCAAAGTTCAACGACAGCAATTATGAGGGTTATTCTCATGTTGGCAATGAAGCCCGTACAGAAGGCTATGTGAAAGAGGTCATTTTCGGAGAGGGTGGCGAGATTATGCCAAAGACAGTCGGCGGCGGTTCTACCACTTATTTCTGTGACTATCATTACACAAACATTCCAACGACTGAAACACTCCGTGGGGTTCTGTTCGGCGGTTATGCGATTAACGGCTCGCTTGCGGGCTTCGCTTTTGCGTATTCGTATAACGCCCCCTCGATTACGAATGCGTACTTCGGTTCTCGCCTTTGCTTTTTCCCCGCAACAGCGTAACACGCCCCTCGTTCATCGTTTAACCCTTTAACTCAATCAAGAGACAATGGAAGAAAATAAGAAGCCCGATGACGGTTCACTTGCCTTTCTGAACATACCCCGTGACGAAAGCAACCGTTCTTTCAACTGTGACGAGACAACCCAATCAAAGTTGGTCAACACCTCATTTTGGGTCTGTGACTTCATAGAGGACGTGCCGACAAGGTTCAGTAAGACAAAAGGCACAAAAGGTCAGACGCTTGTCAAGATTAAGCCCGATAAGAACAGCCCTGAGGCTGACGCTAAGAAGTTCTTCACGGGTTCAGCAGACATTCTCTACGTTTGTCAGGAAATCAAGAAGCGCAACGCCTTTCCCCGCCGTGTCACGTTGAGAGGAAACGGAAACCGTTATTGGTTTGAATAAAGAGACATAAAAAATATTAAGGTTGGTCGCTCCCGTGGGGTTCTGTTCAGCGGTAATGCGAATAACAGCTCGAATGCGGGCTTCGCTTATGCGAATTCGAATAACACCCCCTCGAATACGAATACGAACATCGGTTCTCACCTATGCTTTTTGAATATTTTCATCAGGTGTCAAAGCCTGAAAAAGATATTAAGGGCGGCAACCGTACCTCTTGGTAAAAAACTTCTGAAAACTGAAATGTGTCGGTAGGAACGCCTGTTGTATGGGCTACCGAAGACTCAAAATAAGAAAGCAAAGAAACATGAAGCGTATTGACAACTTATACGACAAGATAATCTCGTTAAAAAACCTCCGCCTCGCCGATGAAAATGCGAGACGGGGGAAGACGAACACATACGGGGTCAAGGTTCACGACAAGAACCGAGAACAGAATTTGTTGGCTTTGCATGAAGCCTTGCTGACAAAGACGTTCAAGACCTCTCCGTATGACGTGTTTACGATCTACGAGCCGAAAGAAAGAATTATTTATCGTCTTCCGTACTATCCTGACCGTATCGTCCACCATGCTGTCATGAACGTTCTTGAACCCATTTGGGTGCGGCTCTTCACTTATAACACGTATTCTTGCATCAAGGGTCGTGGTATTGAGGGCTGCGCCCGTAGGGTTGACAAGATAATCAAGAGTTTTGAGGGCAAGCCTCTCTTCTGTCTGAAAATTGACATCAAGAAGTGTTACCCCTCAATGCGTCACAGAGTTCTGAAACGGCTCATACGCCGAAAGATTAAAGACAAAGACCTTTTGTGGCTTCTTGATGAAATCATAGACAGCGCATCAATGGATGATGCGGGCAGACCGCTAACAGAGGCTGACAAGGCTCAAAGCGACCCCGAGGACGCTCACGGGCTTCCTATAGGTAATTATCTGAGCCAATACCTCTCAAACCTCTGTTTCTGTTATTTCATGCACTGGGTAAATGAACAGCTTGCAGAACTTGTGAAAGAGGCTCTGAGGCTGACTGTAAAGCCCCACATTGAATGTACTGAATACGCTGACGATATAACGTTCTATGCGGAAAGCAAAGCCGTTCTGCATGAGGTTCTGAAACTCATTCGGGTTCAACTTGAAGACGGTCTGTCCTTGAAGATAAAAGGCAACTATCAGATATTTCCCGTAGCGAAGAACCGTTATGACAGACACGGGCGTGCGCTTGATTATGTCGGTTACAAGTTCTTCCGAGAACAGAAGTTGATGCGCAAGTCAATAAAACAGAATTTCTGCCGTGAAGCCGCCCGCCTGAACAAACGGGAGAAGCCGTTAAGCCAAAAGGCTTACAAACAGGCTGTCTGCCCGTGGTTGGGTTGGGCGAAACACAGCAATTCAAGACATCTTTTGAAAACAATTATTAAACAGAAGTATTATGGCATTTTATGACAACAAGCCCTCCAAGTTGGAGGCAGTGGGTAACGGTTCTTATTTGTACCGTTGGAATATTCAGGAGGTAAAGCCTGAGAGCGTTGAACAGACCTCAGAAGAGGGCGCAGAGGCTCAGGCAGAGAAAGCCCCTCAGTTCTCATGTGAAGAGGTCTCAGTGTGGGAACCACTGACCTCAAACAAAATCACAGAGGCGGTAATTACCTCAAAGTGGGACGCTAACTACGAGCAGAAACTTGTCAATGAGTTCAACGCCGCACAGCTCGGCTTATACGGCGCAAAGACATCTGACGAGGCGAAAGCCCGCATTAAGGCTTACACAGATTATCTTACAGAGCGTGCCGCCCTGAAAACTCAGGTAGATGCGGATTGCGCCGAGTTCGGTATTCTCTAACTCTCTGTTTCAGGAGTGAGGGGCGGGCGGTTCAGGCTGTCATCCTCTCTACTCTTTGAAAAATGGCGGTAACTCATTCTAAAGCCCCACAAAGCGTTTTTGAAGTGATTACCTTATAAGCATACCACAGAGAAAAGTAAACGCCGTGTGCGTCAAATTCGCAAAAAATAACTCTCAAATCAAACGACAATGATAATTTACAACGACAAAGGCAAAAAGCTCCTTGAAATTGAGGTTGACGATAACAGTTATCGCCACAGAGTTATCATGGGCGATTATAACCTCACGCTTTATTACAGCCTCGCAGAACACGTTGAGTTGCCCGTGGGCTGTTATTGTGACTATCAGGGAGAACGCTTCACGCTTGAACGCCCTGAGGCTTTCAAGATGAAACACAGCCGCTGTTTTGAATACACCGTGACAATGGATAGCAGTCAGGCAAAGGCGAAGATTTGGAAGTTCAGAAACCCCGTTGACGGGCGACTGAAATTCAGCCTGACCGCAAAGCCCCATGAGCACCTCCAAATGTTCGTTGACAACATGAACCGCCGTGACACGGGTTGGGCGGTCGGCTCTTGTGTGTCAGGCGATGAAGTCTGCATATCGTACAGCCACGCTTTCTGTTATGAGGCGTTGGAACAAATGGCTTCAACCCTGAACACGGAATTTGAGTTCAACGGCAAGACCGTATCACTCCGCAAGGTTGAATATAACAAGAACAACCCGCTGCCGCTCTCATACGGGCGGGGTAACGGCTTCAAGCCAAATGTGGGGCGTTCTAACTATGGGGAAACGCCACCGACTGAAATTCTCTACGTTCAGGGCGGTTCAGACAATATAGACCCGAGCAAATACGGAAGCTCAGAACTTCTTTTGCCGAAGTCTCAGTCAATAGGCTTTGACGGCGTTTACTTTGAAGACGAAGAGGGCTTCAACGCTGACAACGCCCGTTACTATATGACTGACGATTTGGGGTTCTCAATCAGAAGAAAGGACAAAGACCTGACAAGCCTCGCCGAGAGCAGTCTTGACTGTTCAGACATCTACCCGAAGCGTGTCGGCGAAATCTCTTCTGTTGTGTGTGTTGACAAAGACAAGAACTTTTACGACATCATAGACAACTCAATCCCTGAGAACCTTGACTACGAGAAATGCCTGATAGACGGCGAGACCATGACAGTTATCTTTCAGACGGGCATGTTAGCGGGAAAAGAGTTTGAAGTGAAATACTACCACAACTCAATTCTGAACCCTGACGGCTCTTTGAAGAAAGCCGCCCGCCGCTTTGAGATAACGCCGCAAGAGATTGACGGGCAGACCATGCCGAATGAGACCTTTTGCCCACGGGCTAACGAGAAATACGCTGTCTTCAAGTGTATGTTGCCTGACGCTTATATCTGCGACAACGCCACAAAGTCAGGGGCTTCATGGGATATGTTCCGTCAAGCCGTGAAAAGTCTCTTTGACAACGAGGAGACAAAGTTCACGTTCACGGGAGACCTTGACGGCATTTGGGCAAAGAAAGATTGGCAGAACATCGGCGGGCGTATCAAGCTCGGCGGGTATATAAAGTTCTCCGATGAACGCTTTCAGAAAGACGGCGTTCTCGTCCGCATCACGGGCATTAAAGATTATATCAACAAGCCGCACAGCCCCTCTCTTGAACTGTCAAACGAGACAAAAAGCGCATCTTTCTCTTCAAAGTTGAAGCAGCTTGAAAGCGAGGAGGTGGTCATTGAAGACAACCACCGTGAGGCTATTCAATTCACAAAGAGGCGGTTCAGGGACGCAAAAGAGACAATGAGCATGTTGGAGGCTTCGCTTCTTGAAAACTTCACTCAGAGCATAAGCCCAATCGCCATACAGACCATGCAGATGCTTGTCGGCGATGAAAGTCTTCAATTCCGTTTCGTCTCTTCAAAGACAAACCCGACACAGGTCAGCCACACGATAAACTACGATCAGGAGACAAAGACCCTGAAAGCGGCAGCGGGTCTCATTCAGCACCTGACGCTCGGCGTGTCTTCTTTGAGTTCATCGCATAAGCCCGAAGAATACTTATATTGGAACGTTGAAGAGTTTGAGAGCGCAAGACTTGAAGACGGTTCAAAGAAGTATTATCTATACGCAAAGGTCAGCAAGACAACCGACAAGGGCGTTTTCTTTCTCTCTGAGAGCGCAAAAACGTTGAATGGTGTTGACGGTCACTACTGCCTCCTTGTCGGCGTTCTGAACAGCGAATACAACGGAGAGAGGAGTTTTGCCACGCTCTACGGCTTCACAGAGATATTGCCAGGGCGTGTAACGACCGACAGAGTTGTTTCAGGTGACGGCAACAGCTATTTTGATATGCTCGCCAACGCCATGAAGCTCGGGGACGCTCTTGACTTCAATTCGGCGGGGGACGGTAAGCTCAGAATAAAAGGCACAATCGTTCAGAGCCAAAGCGGTCAAGAGAGCTATATCGGCTGTTATAGGGGCGAATACAACGCCTCATACACTTATTATAATGGCGATGAGGTCACTTTCACTAAGGACGGCAATACGTCAACATACAGAATGTTCAGCGACACGCCTGTCAAGGGCATTGAGCCGACAAACACTCTTTATTGGCAAGTCGTTGCTCAGGGTTCAAAGGGGGCTGACGGCACTTCTGTCAAAATCAAGGGTCAGGCTTACGCACATTATAAAACGGCGCAAGAGTGGACGCAAGACAGAAGCAAGCCCGTTGTCCTGATTGATAAATATACGCAGACATCGGGAGAAACGACCGAGGATAAATATTGTGTTGTCAAGAAGCTCGGAAGACCCTTTGCGGGAGCGGCTGAGGGTTGGATGACCGTTTACGCAGAGGAGGGAGACGCTTATATAATGAACTCAGACGATGAAGCCTTGAACGGTTGTATGTATGTGCCTCAGACAGACAAATGGCAAAACGTTGGTCGGATAAAAGGCGACAAAGGCGACACGGGTATAGAAGGCGCAGCGGGTAAGTTTACTGAGCTACGTTACGCCAAGAACGGCTCAACAACAACGCCGCCCGCCCTCTCAAAATCAAGCCTGAACCCGTCAGGGTGGACTACTGAGGTGCCAACGGTTGCAAGTCTTGAATATCTGTGGCAGACAACAGCCGTGAAGTCAGGTGACGGCAAGACGCTTCTTTCTCAGTGGTCAAACCCCGTGAGAGTAACACCGTACAACGGCGTTGACGGTCAGGACGGCGCAGACGGTAAGGACGGAACAAACGGGCGTGGTATAAGAAGCGTGACAGAGTACTACGGGGTCAGTCAGAACAGCAAGGTAAGACCGACCGTTTGGTCTGTTTCAACAGTGCCGACTCTCTCTGAGATAAACAAGTACCTTTGGAATTATGAACGCATCTTTTATACTGACGGCTCTTCTGTCACGACAACCGCTGTCGTTATCGGCTGTTATGGAGATAAAGGGCGTGGCATTGTTTCAATAACAGAAATGTATCTTGCCACGAACCTCTCAACGGGCGTGACAAAGAACACTATCGGTTGGAGCAGTTCTGTTCAGGATATTTCAGCCTCGCGCCCGTACTTATATAATTATGAGATTATAAAGTACACAGACGACACAACAGAAGAAACAGACGTTGCCCTGATTGGGCGTTGGGGAGCTGATGGCTCAGACGGTCAAGACGGGCGGGACGGCGTGTCAGCCGCCTCAGTCTATCGTGGCGAATACTCTTCAACAAAGCGGTATTACGGCAACTCTTTCAGGGTTGACATCGTGAAGTATAACTCGGCTTATTATATCAGCCGTGTTGACGCTCCAAACGGGTCAGGCGGCTTCACGGGCGTTGCGCCAACCAATACAAATTATTGGAACGCATACGGGGCGAGCTTTGAGAGTGTGGCGACAAGTCTTTTGTTGGCTGAACTTGCCAATATTGCGGGGTTCATCTTCCGCAACAACCGTCTTGAAAGTCAGACCCTTTCAGACGGTTCAACAACAGACGGGGCGACAAGCAAAACTCCTATGGTGTTCCTGAACGGTCTCACGGGTCAGGCTTCATTTGCGGGCGGTAAAGTTGTCTTCAACTCTGACGGAACAGTAAATATCGGCAACGGCAAATTCACTGTTGACAAGAGCGGCAACACAACGATGAACAATGTCACGATGAACAACATCACGGCTAACTCGGGAACGTTTCAGGGGAAAATCAATGCGAACAATGGCATTCAGTTCCCGTGTCAAAGTCTGAGCGGGAACACAGGAACAATAAAGAATAACGTCACATTCGTTACGATTAAGCCAAATTACGACCAATATATGAAGACGTTCTATTTTCCGTCAAACCCTAACACTGGGCAACTTCTAATTGTGAAGAACATTTCAAAAGACACACAAATTCAGATTGACGGGAACGGGCATACGATATATTGTGACTATACGGGCGGCGTTGACACATTGGACTATGCAGACTTTTATTTCAGGAAAGTTTGGCTGAGTTTTTCAAGGTGTAAAATGTTCATCTTTGACGGCTCTTGTTGGCAACAGGTTGCAACTTATGATTTTTAATTTTTAAGATATGAAACAGAAAGTAATCAAATGGTTATCAGCGAGCAATCGTTGGAAACATTTTGTCGGCGGGGTCATGATTGGACTTGGGGCTGACGATTGGTATTGTGCCTGTTATACGGGTGCGGGTGTTGGAGGTGCTCTTGAACTGAAAGACGTTCTTTATGGCGGCTCTTGGGATTGGATAGACTTCGCCCTGACAGCGGGCGGGGCGGTTGTCGGACATTCAATCAGGGTTGTGCTATGAATGAGGTTCAACAAGTTACAGAGATAGCCAAAGGCATAAGCGACTATGGCTTAATGGCTGTCACGGCGGCTTTCTTTCTTCTTCTGTCAGCGGCGATGATGATAGCCATTTTCAGGTGGTTCAAATCAATGATTAACCGCATGTTAGAACAGCAAGAATGCCTGAGACAGTTGTTAGACATTCTTCAAGACAACAACGCAGCGATAAAAAACCTTGCTGAACGTCTTGAACCTGAGACACAGATGCGCATCAGAAACCTGACGGGGTTTGCTTTTGACCTCACTGTGGAACAGGTCTGTCGCCTTATTAAGAGGGTCAGAAAAGAAAACCACATCATCGACCATGAGGCAACGGCAGAGAAGATACGAAAGTCTCTCAAAGTCATTCATGAAGACAGAAACAGCCGCTTTGACCCGTTCACGTATCACGGGAAGCCGCTGTCTGACTTCTGCGCCCCTGAATGGGTTGAAGACGTGGCAAAGGTCGTTGAGAGTGAAATCTACAATGCGGACGGGGAAAACAACGCCCGTGCTTACACGAATGTTAAACTTGCGTATGATAACATCAAAACAGAGTTTTATCAACGCTTAAACGGTTAAAATGATATGATAGTAATTATTGACAACGGTCACGGAGAAGACACAGCGGGCAAGCGTTCTCCTGACGGAAGACTGAGAGAGTACGCCTACGCCCGTGAGATTGCCAAGCGTCTGCAGTGTGCTTTATGCCATGAGCTTGGGGCGGGTCACGTTTTTCTCTTGACCCCTGAAACAAACGACATCAGCCTGAAAGAACGCTGTCAGAGGGCGAACAACCTCTGCAAGGCTCACGGGGCTTCAAACGCTCTGTTGGTCTCAATTCACAACAACGCAGCGGGGGCTGACGGCAAATGGCATGAAGCCCGTGGGTGGTCGGCACACGTCTCTCTGAACGCCTCTCAAAAGAGTAAGACGCTCGCAACGTGTCTTGCTCAGGCGGCAGAGAAAAACGGGCTGAGAGTGAGAAAATACACGCCACAGCAGCCGTTCATCACTCAGAACCTCGCTATCTGCCGAGATACAAGCTGCCCCGCCGTTCTGACTGAGAACCTTTTTCAGGACAACAAAGAAGACGTAGATTTTCTTCTGAGTGAAGAGGGCAAGCAGCTCATTACAAAGGTTCATGTGGACGGCATTCTGTCTTATATCAAAAGCGTGAAGAAATGACAAAGAAACTGTTCATCTTATTGGCGGCGGTCTCACTCATGTGGGGCTGCTGCCCTTGCCGAAACCTGACAACAGAAACAGACCGTCAGGACAGCACACGTGTTGAAGTCAGGACGCAGACAATTTTCGTTCCTGATACGGTCTTTCTTGAAATACCCGCTCAGACGGCAGAGCGCACAACCCGTGACAGCGTTTCACATCTTGAAAACGAATATGCCACCTCTGACGCTCGCATCAACCCTGACGGCTCTCTGTTTCACGATCTGCGGACAAAGCCTCAGAAGAAAGCCATTGAGACCGACAAGAAGATTGAGAAAAGGGACAGCGTGGTTTATCGGAACAGATACCTGAAAGTCAAAGAAAAGGTTTCAGTTCCCCGTGACCTGACAAAGTTTCAGAAATGTGAAATCTTCGGTTTTTGGTTCTTGTTGGCAATCTTCGCCTTGGTTGTGTACCCGAAACGGCTTCAAAAATAGTGAAAACGCTGAAAATGATTAAGACGTAAGCATAAAAATCGGAAATTCTGTCGGAATTAAAAAAGAAATTCTTACCTTTGTGACAAAATTTGAAAATATAGCGTTTGCTATTGTTTTGAGGGTCAAGAAAATCGCCAAAATTTCAGACAGCCTTAAAAGCAATGGTAGATGCCCACGTATATCGTGGGCATTTTCCTTGTAGGCTGTTCGGGTGTTTGGCGATACCTCTTGACCGACAAGGGGATGCCCACGTTTTTACGTTGGGTCTCTGTGACAACGGCGAGCCGTGTTTTGCAAAGGTACAGAGTTTTAACGTAAAAACAGCAGATATGGATTTCAAAGATTCGATTAAACAAATATCTGAGCGCATTGAAAGTCTGAAAGACAACTTGAAGACAGAAGAAGCAACGAAGACGGCTCTCATTCTGCCTTTCCTGAGTGCTCTCGGCTATGACGTGTTCAACCCGTTGGAGGTGTTACCTGAAATGAGTTGTGACATCGGTATGAAAAAGGGCGAGAAGATTGACTACGCCATTCTGAAAGACGGCGAGCCGATTATTCTCATTGAGTGTAAACATTGGGAACAAGACCTGAACCTTTATGACAACCAACTGATACGTTATTTCAACGTGTCAAAGGCGAAGTTCGGGGTCTTGACAAACGGCATAATATACAAGTTCTACACAGACCTTGCCGAGCCTAACAAAATGGACGAGAAACCGTTCTTGGAAGTGAACCTCCTTGAAATGAAAGACGCTCAGGTCGAAGAGTTGAAGAAGTTTCACAGGTCTTATTTTGACGTTGACAACATTCTCAGTTCGGCAAGCGAGCTGAAATATATGGGCGAACTCAAAGCCGCCATTTCAAAAGAGTTCGCGAACCCCTCTCCTGATTTTGTGAGGTTCTTCGGGAAACAGGTCTATGACGGCGTTTTCTCCCAAAAGGTTCTTGAACAGTTCACAGCCCTGACAAAGCGTACAATCGGCAGCTATATAAACGACATTATTTCTGACCGTCTGAAAGCGGCAATCAAGACAGATGAAGAAGCAACCGCCACAGAACAGAAGACCGCCGAGAAGACAGAAGAACAGCCCATAGAACCTGAGACAAACGAGGACGGCATTGTAACAACAGAAGAAGAGTTGGAGGCTTTCTTTATCGTGAAGTCTATTATCCGCAGCGTTGTGACCTCTGACCGCATCACATACAAGGACACACGATCATACTTCGGGGTTCAGATTGACAACAATGTGCGGAAGACGGTTGTCCGCTTCTACTTCAACCAACAGAAGAACAAGCGCATTGCCATTATCTCAGAAGACAAGTCAGAACGTATGTATAAGGTTCAGACCCTTGACGAGATATACAATTACGCAGATGAACTGACAGAAGCGGCGAAGAGATACGTCTAAACAGCCAACAGCGATTGCGCCCGTATGTCGGCGTAAGTTTGTTCAGGTGATAACTTACACGAGATTGAAAAGTAAAGCCCACATGCGGCGTATTCGAGAAAAATAACTATCTTTGCCCTCAGAGGGCTTGAAGAGGGGTTGAAAAGCCCCTCTTTTTTCATTTTTGTTGCTGTTTTGTTGCTCTGACTGACTGTTAAACAGTCAAACCACGTTATAAATCACTGATTTACAAGTCATAACAAAAGTACTGCGTGGGTAAGTAACCTTTTGCATCGAAACTTTGTTTTGCTACTACAGAGGGAGTGTCTTTATTAGGTATCAATGAGGCTGCCAATACTCTTGGCTTGCAGACAACATGTGCTAGAACTACAACCATAATGCTAAGTGAAGCTCCTTTGCCTTGCATTCTTCATTGGAACCAAAATCACTTTGTGGTCTTGCATAAAGTCAAAAAAGGAAAGAAATTCTATGTTGCTGACCCAGGAAAGGGATTGGTGACTTACAATCTTGAAGAATTCAAAAAGCATTGGATAAGCACGAAATCCAATGATGAGGACAAGGGCATTGCTATGTTCTTGGAAACCACTCCTGCTTTCTTTACTTATAAGATGCAAGGTGAAGAGAATATCAAAGAGAAGAGGTCTTTCCGCTTTCTCCTTGGGTATGTGAGGAAATATCGCAAGTATTTCGGACAAATCATCTTGGGGTTGGTTGTTGGAAGTCTCTTGCAACTAGTCCTGCCATTCCTCACTCAGTCCATTGTGGATGTCGGTATCAAAAATCAAGACATAGGCTTCGTTTGGCTTATCCTGTTAGGACAGTTAACGTTAACCATCAGTAGAACGGCTATCGACTTTATCCGCAGATGGTTGTTGCTTAACATATCCCTGCGAATCAACATTTCATTGGTTAGCGACTTCTTCATCAAGCTCTTGAAGTTGCCGATGTCTTTCTTTGACACGAAACTCATGGGTGACTTGATGCAGAGGATGAACGACCATAGCCGTGTGAATAACTTCCTTACTCAGCAGACGCTCAACATCACCTTTGCCATGCTTACCTTCGTGGTGTTCTCGGTGGTATTGCTTTTCTATAACAAGTTAGTTTTTGTCATCTTCTTGTTGGGCAGCATCCTCTATGGTGCATGGATGACCTTGTTCTTGAAGCGAAGAAAGGTGCTTGACTATGAGTTGTTCGAACAGCAAGCCATCAACAATAACAAAACTTATGAGTTTATCACTTCCATGCAGGAAATTAAGTTGCAGGATTGTGAGCAGCGCAGAAGATGGGAATGGGAGGACACGCAAGCAGACCTATTCGGGGTGCAGATGAAATCACTCAAACTCCAGCAGACACAGGAGGCAGGAAGTATCTTCATCAACGAGGTGAAGAACATCATCATCACAGTAGTCGCAGCAACCGCCGTGATTCATGGTCAAATGACACTCGGTATGATGCTCGCCGTGCAATACATCATCGGACAGCTCAACTCTCCTGTGGAGCAACTGATGAACTTCTTCTATTCCTTGCAAGATGTGAAGATTAGTTTGGAACGTATCAACGAGATTCACCAGATGGATGATGAGAATGGAAAGGAAGGCTTGCTGACTTCTATTGAAGATAAGAATGAGGGCATTGACATCAAGAACATCATATTCAAGTACAACCCACATGCTTTGCGCAAGACCATAGATGATGTGCGCATTCACATTCCGCAAGGTAAGGTAACAGCCATCGTTGGCGCATCTGGCAGTGGAAAGACCACCCTCATCCGCTTAATGCTAGGTTATTATTCTGTCTTGGAGGGACAAATCAACATTGGCAATACCAACATTAACAAGCTCAACAAGAAATGGTGGCGCAGACAATGTGGCGTAGTGATGCAGGATGGCGTTATCTTCTCGGAGAGTATAGCACGAAACATTGCCGTTGACGATGGCGATATAGACAAGGAACGGTTGTTGAAAGCAGCCGAGATAGCTTGTATCAAGGAGTATGTAATGGCTTTGCCTCTGAAGTTCAATACCAAGATTGGACGTGATGGCGTGGGACTAAGCCAAGGACAGAAACAGCGTATCTTGATTGCAAGGACGGTTTACAAGAATCCTGACTATATATTCCTTGACGAGGCTACAAACTCGCTCGATGCCAATAATGAGAGAAGCATCGTGGAGAACTTGGATAAGTTCTATAAGGGCAAGACCGTTGTGATTGTGGCTCATCGCCTAAGCACGGTGAAGAATGCCGACCAAATCGTGGTCATCGACCATGGAAAGGTGGTTGAGATAGGCAACCATGAGTCTTTGACCGCCAAGCGAGGGGCATATTATAACCTTGTGAAGAATCAGTTGGAATTGGGAAACTAAAATGCTTTTGATATGGAACAGAATGAAAAAGAATCAGATAATATCGAGTTGAGAAGCGAGAAGGTGAGGAACGTGATAGGCAAAGTTCCTCCTCGCCTCGTCAGCTTGGGAACGGTTGTCATTACGATAATAGTCCTCGCCCTCGCAGTTGCTTTCTACAAGATACCTTATCCTATATCCATAGAGGCTAATGGTGAGGTCATCAATCAAAGAACAATGCAAGTGTTTGTGCCATACAAGTATTTGTATCTTTTCGATGAGCCAAGGACGGCTCATGTATCTTTCGAGGGCAACGATAATGCATCTTATAACTGCGACATCACAAGCCATAAAGCCAGGCTCATACATAGGGAAGATGGTAACTATTTTATGGCTATAGCCACTGTGAGTACACAGGGACAAAAGTCCCCTGTGTTGCAAAAGTACATGAAAGCCGATGTCAGAATCATCGTCAGCAACAAAACGTTATGGCAGCAGGTATTCGGATAAGCTATATCCGAATACTGCTGTTTGTTTTTGGATACATATTGTTGGTAAGCATCAGATTTAACTCAAAAAGTTCTAAATTCCGTAAATTTCTCCTTGCTAGTTATGGGATATTTAGAAAATTGTCGTATCTTTGTCCCCGAATTGAGGCGTTCTTTGCATATTGCAAAATACAGAAACGAGCAGAAGTCCGCTCGTTTCCATATTGTTACCTATATAATATAGGCAAACGCCCAACTTCTTGATTTTCAATCAAAGCCCAATTTAGAGCGAGTTAGTTTTGTTAACCGCAGGACTTATTGAAAGAGTGTCAAAAACGAGTTTAGTTTTTTCATCTATTTCTTCCAAACGCATAGGTTTTGGCACGTTTTGCTCTTTTGTGCATGAGGTCTGTTCTAACTTCGTGATTGATTGGAACAATGCAACTTTTAATTGTTTTGCAAAATCGTCTATCGAATCATAGTCTTTGTGTAAGACACCATCTTTTTCTATGCGCTTTCTAAAGGTTTGTACTTTAGCCAACTGATCTGCTTCTACCTCGTAACTATTAAACGGCATCTTTGAAAACATAAAAATGATATCTTTACAATGCCCATTACTACGAAAAGATTCCAGCGCATGCGTATATTCTTCGTCTGTTGCGGAGCCAGCTCTTGGCGTTGGGGAGCCATATTTCTTCCACATCATGCCTACAAAGATGTCGTAATCTTGAGTTTGCGAGTTTATAACATCTTGTCCGTCTAAGCCAATTGTTGGCCTGACGTTATTCTCCCACATAATAGATTGTACTAGGATATCGGAATTGTATCCAATGGTCTGATTCAATTCTTCAATAATCTCTGATATTTTATTTCTTTCATTGATCGTATCAGAAGGAGATCCTATAAAAACTTTTACTATCTTAGTTTTATTCATTTTGGTTCATTTTTATGGCAGTTACACATATCAAGAGGTTGAATCGTAGCGCATTACTCATCACTCATGAAGCGCTGGAGGGCGGACATGATTCTGAGTTCTTTGGCGGAAGGAGCCTTGACGCCTTTCATCGCACAGTCTAAGAAGAATGGAAGGCTCGGAGCAAGGGACTCACGGAGTTCCGTAGGCATGAGCATGTGCCATTCGTTCTTTTCATCGTCGCAATAGGTGACGACGAGTAAGTATTTCTGGAGGATGTAAGGGGTCTTGCGTTGCTTGCGTACCACATAGGTGTCATCGCCTCCGCTTACAAACTCGTCGAGGATCTGGAGTTCGGTCTTACTGAGTCTGCTGAGAATCTCAATGGGGGTTGTCCAGGACTTCCAAAGCGATTCTGCGGCTGGTCTCGTCTTTCCGAAGATTGGGGCTGACATACAAGTCGAACTTCTTGCAGACCTTTAACATTTTCACCTTCGTAGTGGAGTTTATGATCTGCTGCAACATTATGTTGGATGACTTGAAGTCTTTATTGGGAATCGTAATCATTATGTAGCGTAAATATTTGTAGCGTGCTAGCCGCCAAGTTTTTCACATTAATCGTCGTTAATACTTTTTTCTTTGTCATCAGTCTGATGTCAATCCTTTTTGGGTTGGGATGAGGAATGGAACTGCTGATAGGCTTCCTGGGCATTGGGGGCCACGATATGATTGCCACCGAAGAAGTTGATGATGATCTGTGGTTCCTTGTTCTGCCTGAGTTTGTCGAAGACGGCCTGGACGATACGGTCTTCCAAAACGGCATCAGAAGGCTTCGCCTGTGATTCCTCCAACTGCTCCGCCGTGGAAGACGGGGCTTCCTGCTCTTTTGCTGAAGCTTCGGTTGATGCCGAGGCGCGAGAGTCAAAAAACAGGTCAAAAGGACTCCTGTGGCGTCGTCCAGATAATTTGCATTGCTTATAGCCAAAGTATGCTGCAGCGGCTATTTGGGCTATCATTATCTCTATTCCGATCATGGCGATTAACGTTTGGGGTGAGACTTACGGCGCGCGAACAAAGCGTCATTGATACGGGCGCGAACGTTGTTCACGCTTCTTCCAGAAGTGATTTTGATGGCGAAGGGCAACAGGAGCTGGATGAAGCTACTTCTGACGACGAGTTCCTCGGTGAGTTTGGTCTCTTGATCGAGCTTGGAGACGACAACCAAGGCAAGCTCTGTGGCGTTGTTGCAGTCACGAATCTGAGCGAGGAAGGCCGGGAGGCATTCCTCGCCAATATAGAGGGCGAGTTTCCTGGCCTCAGGGGAGTCGACCTCGGGAGATTCGGCATCGGAAGAACTGTCTTCAGCGGCTTCCTTCTTGCTGAGTTTTTTCTCGGCTAACTGGTCGCCATAGAAGTTTTGTACGGCCTGTGTGGCATTGGGTAGAACCTGGACGATACTGTCGTGGATGCTAATTTTTACGTCGTTCATAATGCGGTTTTGTTATTTATGAGAAAATGGGTAAATGAATTGCGAACGGAATGAATGGATTATGAATGGATTGTAAACAGATTGTAAACGGTTATGAATGGATTTGTATTCGGTTACGCCATTTCGTAATTTTGTATTCGTCTTCAGCAGACGTTATCAGAAACGCAGCTGACAAAGAGAATCATTATCAACTTCAAAAACTTTCAAGGCAATGAAACAAAATCGC
>UMJD01021740.1_pt1 | contig 18503 bp, 10 predicted proteins | sample 1965951 | NCBI WGS metagenome assembly UMJD01 (sample SAMEA4836142, study PRJEB28245) | human gut metagenome | biome: gut microbiome; material: fecal sample | place: Denmark | collected 2008 | reverse complement strand
CCACCAGCAGCCTGATAAACACCATACCTGTAAAGTGCAAGCGTAACTCCCATAACCTGTGGATAATCTGTCTTTGATATTTCCATCCACTCAAGGAACTCGTCAGTTTCTGCGTTAAACCTTTCCATGCTTTTAAAAAATGTATCCCAGTCAAACTTCTCACCTGTCTGTTCCTCTATAAAATGTATGGCATTAAGCACCTCTTCTGCTGCATACTCCTGAACACTTTCCTGTCTGTGCCTTATAGGAACTGCAAGCTGAAATGTCGGTATCTTAAAAGATCTTGCCTCTATACCATTACCCATAAGACTTCCATCACATGTTGTGTTACATTGCACTGCACAACAGCCAATAAGAGGGAAATCATCTGCAAGCGCAACACCAAGCTCAGCTGCTGGCATAGGACATACATCTGATGGCACCCCGTATTCATGTGTCACATCAACATAATAGCTTACACCTGTCTGCGACATCATTGAACTTGTATACACCGCTGGAACCTCTACTGACAGCCATACAAGATTAGGAAAGCCTCCCATAAGGGTACTCATCATATTCTCATCAAATAGCACGATTTTTTTATTAAGTTCTTTATCGTTTCCTATAGCTGGATCTGCCTTAAATATCTGTCCTAACATACCACATATATCTGTTACTATGAGTCCAAGGGCATTGTGCGCCATCCGAAGCTGCAGATCTCTCATACCCTCTGTATGCCTGTCCATAAAATCAGGAAGTGCCAGATAATTCATCATCCAGCGGTATCTGAAAAAGCCTTTCATATTATTGGGCTTTATTATAAATGTTATTAATGTTTTCCAATATCCAAGCCATCTTGTGTAATCATACCAGGTATCCTTAAGTCCACGCCATTCACGTCTTTTCTTAGGCTTCTTACCTGTGTAAAACTTTCCAAGTGGCTCGCTTCCAAGCTTACTTGACATATATTATTCTCCATCCTGTTTTGTATATCTATTTTTATACGGATTGTTCCGTGCTCTTATTGATTTTCTTTATCTCAAGACTTTCAACAAATGCCTGTATTCTTGTTCTTATCTGTCCTGAAGAACCTACTACATATGGCCTGTCTATAGAAAGAACCGGATACCCGTACTCTTCCCTCATAACATGAAATGCTGATGCTCTCTCATAGCCCCAGTAATCACAGAACTTTATCTGTTCATATATAAGACCCTCTGCCTTATATTCTTTAGCTATATAATCAACATACTCCTCACGTTCCCTTATTTTCTCTGTGTTCATATATCTTGGGCATTTGCCCCACTGCATATACTGTCTGCATATCTGATATAGAACATCCTCTTCATCATTAAGAATAATCTCACTTCTTCCTGGAAGTGAACCAAAACAGAAACGGTCAGCAACAACAAGTGCACCTGCTTCTTCTGCAAGCTTTATCAGTTCTGGATTATCTATCTCAGAACCTATAAGTGCTACTCTTGCCCTGTAGTTTTTCTTAATATCCGGCTGTCTTACCTTTAACTCTTTAGCTGTATCCCTTAACTTATCTATAAGGTACTCCTTAGGACAGCAATATGTCGCCAGACATAGCACAGCGAACTCATAGCCTGTTATTCTTGGATTATCCTCTTTCCTGTAATCTCCAATCTCTGTTATAAGCCTGCTTATCTCATTCTGTTCATCTACAGCCTTCCTCAATGCTTCATCTGATATATCTATTCCATATGTATTGTGAAGTGGCTCAAGAACATGCAGCCTCATCTGCTTTACATAATGTTTTAGTGCTGACTCATCTGACTTCATAGGAACATCTGAATATTCCACAAAAAACTTTTCCTTAGTACACAGCTTCTGTCTCTCTATATTTTCAACACACCTGTTCATCTGTGCACATGCATCAGGTGCTATTATACAATCAAGAAAGTTATATCCACCTTCTATGGCACGTTCAAGTATTGCCCTGCACCCCTCACATAGCATGCTGCTCATATAATATGTGCCCATCTCTATAGAACCTGTCCTTGGTGCACGCAATCTCACTGAAAAGCATCCTGGAAGGTTAAGCAGTGGTTCAGGAATCTGAAAGCATACAGCTCCAATGGCTATATCCCCCTTTTCCTGTGCCTTTCTTACAAGTTCATTATTCACCTCTTCAAGAAGCCTCTCAAAATAATATAAATGTTGTAAATCTTTCAAGTTGTTATCCTTTCTTTAACGAATCAATTTTGAGCCTTTGCACATTACATCATAATATCCCGATATTAGCAAGAGCCTCTCTTGCCCCTTTAACTATCTTTGTATCATCAGAAAGTTTTAATACATTTTCACCTAAAACATCTGCTCTTGCAAGCTCCTCATCACTCTCTATAGCCGCAAGAAGCTGTATATCACCTATATCCATAAGCTCTGTTACCTTGCTGTTAGGAAGTCTGTTTGCAATAACACCTATCTTATCATACATAACAAGCTCATCTGCTACATCTTTGATAGTTTTAACAACCTGACATCCCTTCTTGCTTGCATCTGTAACAAGCAGAAGATGTGTCACCTTCTCCATAACTCTTCTGTTTATCTGCTCAATACCTGCCTCGCCATCTATGACAACATAGTCAAACTGGTCTGAAAGCATAGTGATAACTTCTTTAAGATATGAGTTAATCCTGCAATAACAGCCTGCACTTTCAGGTCTTCCTATTGCTATAAATGCATAGCCATCCTGCTCTTTTAATGCATCATATATTTCATATTTAGCTTCTCCTAAAAGTTCTACTGCCGACTTGGTATCACCATCCTCAACATTCTTTATAACTTCTTTTCTTATATCATCTATAGTTTTATCTACATCTACATTTAACACTGTTGACAGACCGACTGCCGGGTCTGCATCTATTGCCAGTATCTTCTTATCAGGAAAGCTTTCAACAAGAAGCTTCACTATAACTCCTGCAAGTGATGTCTTTCCAACGCCGCCTTTGCCTGCTACTGCTATTATCTTTGTTTTATCTTCCAACTTTATATCCTCCATATCAATATCTGTATGCACTTAATTACAATTTTCCACTATATATCAAGTGTAGTAACAACACCTGGATGCTCACTAACGAACTTATTGATTTCCTCTGTAAACCTGCTTCCATACTTCATAAGCTTATTCTGTCCTACACCAGATACTGATAGCATAGTGTCTGCATCAACCGGCAGCTTTTCACACATATCTATCAACGTCTTGTCATTAAATATAATGTATGGAGGCATGCCTTCTTCTCTCGCTATAACAAGTCTTAATGCCCTTAACCGCTCAAACAGCTCATAACCTGCAGCAGTAAGTGAATCTGTACTCTTCTTTCTTGTCCTTGAAGCTGCATTGCTTCCTTCTGTAGCAGCACTCGTATTTCCTGAAGCAGCCTTTCTGCCTGTCTGTCCTGCCATATTGAGCAGCTCACCAGCATATGTTCTCTTGGCCTTCTTTATGTATACATGAGTATTTTCATCCCTTAAAGGACTTATATCACCCATTCTTAAAACACTGTACTCTCCATCTGTCTGTATAACATATCCAGCATTTATCATCTGGTCAATAAGGAGCCTTAGTTCTGCTTCTTTTCTATCAGACAACTTTCCATAAGACTTATAGCTTAATGCACCAACTTCCTTAAGCCTTGCACGCTTTGCGCCAAGCAGTGTTCCAAGCACGATACTCAAGCCGAATCTTCCATGTGTTTCTGCCAGACAGTTAATAACCCACTTTGCATCCGCAGTCATATCTATCTGTTCATATTCATTGTTGCAGTTACCACAATTACCACATGGCTCTCCTGTTTTTTCACCAAAGTAAGAAAGAATGTAGTTACGAAGACATTCCGTCGTCTTACAATACATTTCCATAGTATGAAGCCTGTGTAAGTCGCGCTCTTTTATTATGCTTCTGTCCTCATCTTCAACACCCTCAAACTCCTTACTGTCAAGAAGAAACTTATCTATAATCACATCCTGTGCTGAAAACAACATTATACACTGCGATTCACCACCATCTCTTCCTGCTCGTCCTGCCTCCTGATAGTAGTTTTCCATGCTCTGCGGCATATTGTAATGAATAACATATCTCACATTGGACTTATCTATTCCCATTCCAAATGCATTGGTCGCTATAACGACCTGAACCCGGTCATATATAAAGTCGTCCTGATTCTGCTTTCTTGTTTCATTATCAAGCCCTGCATGATACTTTGTGACACTTATCCCCAGTGAACCAAGCTCATCATATAGCTTATCCACATTTTTTCTTGTAGCGCAGTAGATAATTCCACTCTCATCCATATGCTCTTTTATATATCCGGCTATGTACGCATCTTTTTTCTTTCCTGACAGATGCTCTACACTATAGTATAAGTTTTTCCTGTCAAAACCAGTAACAACAACCCTTGGATCTTTTAACTTTAATATGCACTCTATATCTGTCTTTACTTCACTTGTCGCCGTTGCCGTAAATGCACTCACAACGGGTCTTTCTGACAGGCTGTCTATAAAATCAACTATCTTTAAGTAGCTTGGTCTGAAATCCTGTCCCCACTGTGATATACAATGTGCTTCATCAATAGTCACCATCGATATATCTGCTTTTTTTGCAAATGTTATGAAACTCATGGTTTCAAGTCTTTCTGGTGCCACATAGATTATCTTGTACTTTCCATTTGCTGCACAATCAAGTGCTTTATACATCTGTGATTCTGACAGGGTTGAATTAATATAAGCTGCATTTATCCCTGCTTCATTAAGTGACTTGACCTGATCCTGCATAAGTGATATAAGCGGAGATATAACTATGGTTATACCCGGTAACAGTAATGCAGGAACCTGATAACACACTGACTTTCCTGCTCCGGTCGGCATAATCGCAAGTGCATCACGTCCCTGCAATATGGCTTCTATTATATCTGACTGTCCTTTTCTGAAGCTGTCATATCCAAAATACTGCTTCAATACCTGACTGGCATCCATATTATATCTCCATTTCTATTTTCATATTTCGTATTAAGTGTAACACAATTCTGCCATTTTGAAAATTACTCATAAGAAGCTTTATCATTCAAAAAACATCTTCGCTACAGCTATAAGCAGACTTCCGTTACCTGGAAGATATAGTGGCAGATCCTTTCGTGAATTCTGCCTGTTATTTCCACTTACTACATATTCATTTTTAGGCGACTCTATAAGGAGCTGTGAAAGTGCCTCCCTCTTAAGACCAAGCTTGTCTGCTGCCATAGCTATAACTGCAAAATCCCAGCCCCAAAGTGTAGAATAATCCCACACCTCCATGACCTTTTCAAGTGTTGCCCTGTATATATCCATATCAACAATATCTTTAGCACCATAACCATCTAACATACCATATACCTGCAGCATAAGCGGATGATCAATAGCCTTGTTAACATATGTATCCGGACAATTCTCTTGTGATATGTATAAGCCATCATAAACCGGAAGCGGTGCTATTCTGTCTGCTATATTGTTCCATTTCTCTGAAAATGTTACATATCCCAGCTTATCAGCCCACTCTGCCGCTATCTTTAAACCATATCTAAAGTATGCAAGCTCAAACACAGGATTCCTTGTATCCTCTGGGAGATGTCTTTCCTGTACTGGTATGACTGGTGCTTCTATGTTAAATGTATCTGAAGCAATATCATATACAAGATAATCTTCCATGAATTTGGCAGTCTCTTGCACCAGAATCCAGTACTTATGCATATATCTGTCTGTTTTTTTCTCAAAATGCACGTCGTTATTATAACAATCCAGCACCATCTGCAGCATATTTATTATATGAGGCTGCTGCCATATAAGCAGCGGTGCAATCTTTGACGGACAATCCTTTCCTGTATATGATACCATCTTCGTCCACCTTGCACCCCTATAACCATTTCTTGCTGCATTTTTTTTAGCTTCTGGAAGTATGCTTATATACCAGTCAAAGCTTTTTTCAAGAAGTTCTGGATGTCCCCACAAAGCAGCCCACGCCATATGCCAGTAATGCATCTCAAGATGTGCTTTTCCATACCAGCTGTTACATGTAAGGCCTGTTTCTGCTGGTGGTATATAACCACTGTCATTAACTATAAGAAGATACTGTGATAATATAACTCTTCTCATAAGTTCTTCATTTTCATGGTAGAGAAACTTTCCGCTGCTCCAGTAATTATGCCAGAATGTATATACATTTTCTTTTATTGCTGCAAATGTATCTGCAGCACACTCATTATCTGCATTAGCCTTGTTATTATCTACACACATATTACTTTGAACATTATTATATATACTGGCATATATTCCATCTTCATCCTCAAACCCAACGCATAGATAAAGAACATTGTCACTATCTGCCTTATTTATACGATATCTGTGTTTGTCTGCCTTTTCCAATTGTCCATTAGTCTTTATATAAACTGAATAATGAGTATCATCTATCTGTCTTTTTATCTTATATATATTATTATCTATATAAGATGTATTGCTATATTTGAATATTTTATCTGATGTATCAGCAGCTTCATCAGCATATTTTTCTTCTGATATTCCCACAACCTCATCATAATGAATTTTATCATCCAACCAGTCAGAACCCGTTATATCACATGAAGCATACGGAAAATGTGTATCCACACAAAGCCCTTTATTCAAGAGTTCAGACTCCACCCTAAAAGCCACAGTATCTGACTTATTATCACATACTGTTTCAACGCTTACCTTATACTCATACGAAGCATAGCTTACTATAAAATCACTTTTTAACACGCCTGTTGTTATATCAAGAGTCTGATTTATATCTGATAACATATCAGAAGTCAGATATGTACCATCAACTGACAATGCAATCCTTGCAAGATTAAACTTGTGTGGATTCATTCGTACCCAGTCATAAGCTGCCTCATTTCCTTCATATTTCACACGTGGATATGACACCTTTCTCCCAAGAAAATCATATTCAGTCATACACACATCATCCATAGTATAGCGATGTCCAGGATAAGTGTGCCACGCCCACTCTGCCATAGTACACAAAGGAGTTTCGATGCTATACTCCTCATAAAGTGTCTGCATTCCTGTAACATCTGCCGTGAAACAAAACCTGCCATTACCAACTGTCAGTGGTGACTTTGCATCTACATTATTTAAATGTGGGGTATATTTTCTTACTACATCTAGTCTATTAATCACATCACCATTATTCATATTTTTATTATTACTTTTATCTATGTCTTTACCCATATTTTCATTTACACTCTTATTTATACTTTTGTTCATCTTCATATTCCCCACATTTGATATTAGAATTTTATTTCTCAGCTATCTTAACAAATAATTAGATATGTTATGTACATATATAAAATTATACCACTATTTCATAGACAAAAAAACGCCGAAAGTATCTCTTATTAATCACAAATAACTGAAAAAGAGTTTGTATATAACAGTTTCCCATTAATACAAACTCTTTTTAAACAATGCCTATGGATTAATAAGTTTCTTTACTATCCTCTGAAAGTTCAGACTGACACCATTTTATTTTTTTATTAAGCCTCTTTTTTTAGACTCTCTTACTGCGTATACACTTATACCTGCTAATCCGCCAGATACTGCAAGTACAGCTGCTAATAAGCCAACTGGTGCCTTATCACCTGTCTTTGTATTGTTATCTGATACTTCTGCATTTCCTGATTCTGATGGAGTCTGTGGTGTATCCTTATTCTGTGAATTATCTGCATTATTTCCATTATCTGAACCACCATTATTATCAGGTGAATCTACTGGATCCTTAGGTATTTCAGGAAAACCATTAGCAAGATAACTCTTCCACTCATCATATCCTGTTGCAATAAGCTCATCTGCAAGATTATTATCATAGTAAGAAACTGTTGTTCTTGTTGAATAAAGAATCAAATCCTTATTGTTAATCTTATTATTTCCAACACTGTTACCATCAAGATTGTAAAGCTCATATACATTTACATACTTCTGGTCTGCTCTTGTTGGATCCACATCTGAATACAATGGTCTGTAAGAATCATTGGCTTTATCATATACATAATTAGAAGCCCATGTTCCGCTGCCATCAACAAGATATACATCAAAGCCATTATTCATAGATGTATCTTTTACAACTTCCTGCTCTTTATCAGCTATTTTAACATCCTTAAGCCAGCTGTATGCACTTTCAACAGCATCCTTAATATCCTGTGAAGGATTATGTATAGTCATAAGATAGTCGATAACATCCTTTGTTGTATAAGAACTGACAGACTCTCTTTCATATGTATGTCCCATAGTTACATTTCCAGACTTGTCATACTGTGTTGCCCAGCCAGACTTTTTATTATTGTTGCTGATCTGCGATTTTACAATAAAATCATTTCCTTTTTCTACTGCTGACTTTATTTCATCAACATTCATCGCTTTCCTTGCAAACACATAATCCTGATTGTTAAGTATTGCAATATCACTAAGAAGTGTAAGTACCTCAGTCATAGCCTTGTTACCCACTTCTATATTAGCATTAAAGCCACTTCCACTACCTGGATTCATACTCCATCCACCATTATCACGCTGTGTTGTAAGAAGGTACTTAATACCTTTTACAAATGCATCCTGATACTTTGAATCTTCTGGCTTATTAGCTGTTATATACTTTGCAAGATACTTTAATTCTGATGTTGTTGCACCATTGTAAACACTTGAAACATCTTTCATGCTTCCAAGTCCTGTTTCCTTCTGTGACATTTCATAATTATCAGGAAGTACCTGGAATCCACCATCTTCGTTCTGTAATGCTACAATAAGATCTGCTACTGATGTAGTAACATCAAGTGTTCCCTCAAGCAATGCATCATAACGCATGCCATATCCTTTTGAAGATGTTTCATATGAAGGGACAGACTCTGTCTTCATAACTGGAACCGCTGCATAAAAGCTGTCTGACATTTTGCCATCCTTGTACATATCTGCACCAAATATATTAAGTACATATGCAACTGGAAGATACACAACATTATAATCTTCTGTTAAAAATGTGTTATAATCTGCATACTTTTCTTTAACATTGACCTTTGCTGGTATCTGCTCATCTGTTAATGCACCTGATGTAACTTTGCCATTAATCTCAACATCTGAAGAACCAATCTTAAGCTTAACTGTTGTGTCATTCATAGTGATAGTTATGTTATCACCATTTTCCTTGTAATCAGCACCTATATAAGCAAACATATTTTTCATAGGTGCCATAAGATTACTTGTTGTCTTAGCATCAGTTGCATTGCCTGTAGCTAATACATTAACATTATTATCAAGCCATACTCTTTCATAATCATCTATTAAAAATACTGGATCATTTGTATTAAACCATACTCTTCTTACAACCATATTAGAAAAATCATAACTTCCTCTTGTTACAGTTGCTGCACTTACTGGTAAAACAGATACAGGTGCTGCCATAACTGTAAGCATTGTAGCAGCCACAATACCTATAGCCGCTTTTTTCATACCTTTTTTTATATCTCGTCTCATATTTATCTCCATTCTTACACTGCTTTACTCTAGGACTATTTATTCACCAAGCGCCTTTTTCCATGTATTATATACCGCTGTAGCATTAACATCTGCCTTAGTTCTTACATATGAATATCCTATTCTTCTTTCACCCATACCATAGTTCATGCTAAGCTGTGCCACTGAATCTCTTCCTGCAAATATTTCATAGAACTTACTGTCTGTCATCTTATTTGCCATCTGTGCTTTTGTGAATCCATAATATTCACCTGTTGTATCAAGTCCATAGAAACGTCCAAACTGCTTTGTCGTACTTCCATCCTTTAATATTAATCTGTCAGTTCCAAGCTCTCTTGTTCTATCAGCTATATTATATACACCATATCCTGTTATACCGACTGAATTAATCCAGTTCACATAGCTTGTAATAGCCTCCTTTACCTCTGCACTTGGATTGACTATGTTAGCAAGTACCTTTACCATTGTAAGACTTTCATCCGGAGATACAGAAGGAAGCTCAAATGCTCTTCCACCTGCTGGAACAGGATTTTTTTCATCTGGATCATACTGCTGTGCCCAACCTGTTTTTATTCCATCGATTACCACCTGTGCCCTTATTACAAAATCAAGACCATTATCCCATACTTTCTTTAACGTATCATGTTTTATTCCAAGCTCAAGCACATACGGATTAGTCTGTGCCTTTATTTCATCTCTTGCCCACGCATAGTCCTCACAAAGTTCATTATCAGTAAGCCCTTTATCGTTTGAAAGTGCGTATATTGATTCCATAAGGTCAGGCATGGCATTATCGTTAAATGTTATATTTCTGAAATAGCCAACACCATATGGATAATACTGTGGCCATCCACCATTGTTATTCTGCGAATCGCACATATACTTTGCTGCTTTCCAGAAGCCCTTTTCTATCGCAGAAAGCTGTGTTTCATATCCTGCAAAAAGCTCAGGATTTTCTTTTGAAAGTCTTATAATCCTTGATAAGAACTTCATGTGTCCATGAGTTGCTCCATTATCTACTGTTGAATATCCCTTTGTATATAATCTTGCAAAAGAATCCTCAAGCAGATCATACTCTGTATTTGTCTTAGCCCATCCACCATCTTCATTCTGGTAAACAGGATTTACTACATTAAGTCCAGCTTTTATCATATCAGCAACATTAGCTTTTACCGCTGCTTCGTCAAGCTTAGTAACATCAATTCTTCCTTTCATTTTGCTGTATGTATTAGAATTGGACTCCATTTTCTTTGTTGTATAATCAGACTTCGAGTTAATAACCGGTGAAGCTGCCGCATCAGATGCATAGAATGCAAACGCCATCTCTATTCTGTGCATTGCATCATTCCATATTACATTTCCACCAAGTGCTTCCGCTGTAAACTTAACTGGAAGATAACATGCATAATAATCACTTCCATCAACATTTTTTTCTTCATCTACTTTTTTAAAATATGGTGCTATCTCACTTCTCATAGTAAGTGTAGTTTTTTCTTTTCCATTATCAAGTTCAGCTGTTGTACTGCCTGCTTTCATAGTAAGTGTAAGCCCGTTATAAGTAATGACAATATTTCCTGTATTAACATCCGCATCAACATGTCCTGTAATATCCTGTAATGAATATTTCATAGGTGCCATCATACCTTCAACATTGCCTTCTCCAAGAACCATATCTGCTTTAATAAGAAGTCCTTTTTCAATCTCTTCCGGTGCCCATTTGCCACCATTCTTTTTGGTATAACGGTTAGGCTCATATTCACCTATAGCAAGAAATCTAAGCACAAGATCTCCCAATTCTACCTGTTCATTATCTGCCGCATATACATTCTCTACATTACCTGCCTTTAAAAGACTAACTGTCGGAACACCAGCCATCATTCCAGACAGCATTGTTGTACACAACCCAAGCGTAACCAGTGATTTTGTAACTTTTCGCATTCCACTGCCTCCTTAACATTATATAATTTAATGATTGTATTATAAAATCAATATAAAAAACAGACTACCAATTATCGGTAAAATATCTTATAATTTACATAAAATAACTACTTTTATAAAATATCATTTAAAAAGCAATTACCTTATACAATATATACATACTAAGCGAGGAATCCATATGTTATCAACCGTAAGCAAAGACTTTGTAATAGACCACAGAATCCGTCATGTTAATAAAGATGTACCACTTACACATTCCCATCAATACAACGAAATATATTTTCTTCAATCTGGAAAATGTAACGTATACATAGATAATGAAACTTATTGTCTTGAAGATGGAAGTGTTCTTTTTATACCCGCTTTCAAAGAACATACTTTTATATACCCTTTTACTCAGGATATCAAAAGAACTGTCCTGTATATATCTACTGAACAGCTAAACTGGTATTTTAACAAGGATTTCAAGGATGAAATAAATAATCTTTTCATAAATAAACATTTGCAATTATCAAGAAAAAGTTTTTCAAATCTATCTAATATATTTGAGAAAATACAATTTGAAAAATATAGTCTCGACAATATGTCTGAGTTACTTACTAAAGCTTATTTTTTTGAACTGATTATATACCTTATACGGTGTCAGCGTTATACGCATAATATAAATCAAAAGACTAATTTATCTAACATTACAATAGGTGAAATTGTGAATTTCATAGAAAACAACTATAGCAGACAGCTTACACTGCCAGAAATTGCTGCCCAGTTTGGTATAAGTGAATCCAGCCTTACCAAAAAAATCAAAATATTTACCAATATGACATTCAAGGAATACCTTACTAAAACAAGGATAGAGGAAGCCAAATCGCTGCTTATATCTTCCGAAAAAAGTATTACAGAAATAGCATACGAATGTGGATATAATAACAGCAACTTTTTTGGTGATGTATTTAAAAAGGCTGTTGGTATGTCACCAAGCAGTTATCGTAAAATGCTTACAAAACAATAATAATTAACAACAAAAAGACTGTTATACTATAAGAGTTGAATATCACTTTATAGTATAACAGTCTTTTCTGTTCTTTATCTATGATTCTATATTATAAAATCTATATATTTAATAAAATTTCTTACTTCCTCTTATCGGCTCAGATGTAAGATTCACTCCTAATCTTGCAAATGTCTTAGTGTCTACCTCAGATAACATAACTGTTGTATGAACCTGGCAGCCCTTAAGCTTAGGAAGCTGCTCCATAGCTTTTTTCGCATTCTCATTAGTTACTGATGTAAGTGCAAGTGCTATAAGAACCTCATCACTATGAAGTCTTGGATTCCTTCCACCAAGATGTTCCACCTTCAGATTCTGTATCGGCTCGATAAACTCTGGCTTTATAAGTTTCTCATCATGCTCTATTCCAGCAAGATATTTAAGCGCGTTAAGTATGAGTGCTGATGATGCTCCTAAGAAATCTGTTGTTTTTGAAGTGATTATTGTACCATCTTCAAACTCTATGGCAGCACATGCAACGCCAGTTTTCTCAGCTCTCTTCTTGGCTGCCACTGTTACTTTTCTGTCATCAGTTGTAATCTTGGCCTGCTTCATAAGAAGCTCTATCTTGTATACTTCACTTTCAGATGCTTTCTCTTTAGCTACCCTGTTAACTGCATCATAGTATCTTCTTATTATTTCCATCTTGGATGCCTCACAGCATGCCTCATCATCTACTATGCAGTTACCAGCCATATTGACACCCATGTCAGTTGGTGACTTATAGTAAGTGTTCTCACCATATATTTCTTCTAATATAGCATTAAGTACAGGATATATCTCTATATCACGGTTATAATTAACCGCAGTCTTTCCATATGCTTCCAGATGAAAAGGATCTATCATATTCACATCATTAAGATCTGCTGTTGCAGCCTCATACGCGAGGTTGACCGGATGCTTAAGCGGTATATTCCATATAGGAAATGTCTCAAACTTGGCATATCCTGCTTTAACACCTCTTTTATTCTCATGGTAAAGCTGTGAAAGACATGTTGCCATTTTTCCACTTCCTGGACCTGGTGCTGTTATGACAACAAGTGGTCTTGTTGTTTCTATATAATCATTTTTTCCAAAACCATTATCACTTACTATGTTAGGAATATTAGATGGATAACCTTCTATTACATAATGCTGGTATACCTTGATTCCCTTCTTTTCAAGCTTTTCTTTAAACTGGATAGCTGCACTCTGTCCTGTAAACTTAGTTATGACTACACTTCCAACAAACAGACCTTTCTTTTCAAACTCTCCTATAAGGCGTAAAACATCAACATCATATGTGATTCCAAGATCACCTCTTACCTTATTCTTTTCGATGTCTGCTGCACTTATAACTATAACTATCTCAGCCACATCTGATAACTGCATAAGCATCTGCAGCTTGCTGTCTGGGTGAAATCCTGGAAGTACTCTTGAAGCATGAAAATCATCAAAAAGCTTTCCGCCAAACTCAAGATATAACTTATCTCCAAACTTTCCTATTCTCTCTTTTATATGCTCTGACTGAATTTTAAGATACTTATCATTATCAAAACCTATTCTCATCCTAACTTGTTCTCCAATCCTTGAAACGCTTTAATGTCGTTACTATTCAAAGCCAATCCTGAAAATATTACAGAAGCCCGAATATTAACATTTTATCAGAATGACTCTTATTTATCAATCTTATTTATGCTGCAATGTTTCACTGCAATGTTTTACCGCCATATTTTTACAATCTTTCTTTAAGCGGAATCATTTTTATAGAAACATTTCCATCTGTATGCCTTGTTATCAGTGTTCCTCCTCTTTGCGTATGCCTATTCATTATCCCTTTATAGCCAAGATAATCTATCGACATTCCATATGTCAGCTGGATACCTTTATACACAAGAGACAGTGTATTAAGGTGGTCATGTCCACAAAACATCCATTTTATAATACCATTATCCACTGCTCTGTTAAAAAAAGTGCCCTCAAATTTTGGAATTCCGAAATGGTCATCAGCTTCACCTATATTGCCATGCTTATATACAACTGCTTTATCTCCCATTTTCATTTTTTCATAGGCCTCTTTGAACTCGTTTACAGGAATATGGAAAAATGCCATCGCTCTGACATCACTATTCTCTTTTTTTAACTTACTTAGCTTATCCATACACCAGTCTACCTGGTCTTCATGTATACAGTCAAAACCACTGTAGAACCAGCCACCCTCTCCATACATATTAGAGTCAAGAAAAACAAGTGGAAGTATAACTTTTCCATCGCTGTCTGTAAGATTAATGAAGTAGTTACCCATTCCATATATGTCTTTTCTACCCTTTGTAAATATACTGTATTTACCTGAGCTGTATACATCTGACAGTTTATCCTTGTTGTATCTTGCAAACATTTCACAGTCATGATTACCATAAACAAGTGCATATGGTATACCAAAGCTGTCCATAAATCTTATAAATATTTCTGCCTGGCGCTTATTGTTCATAGTTCCGGCTTTCGGGAAGAATGGAAATACCGAATCACCTGTGATCACAATAAGATCAGGCTTAGTCCTTTTTATAATCTGACTTACAGCCTTAAGTGCAAGCCTGTCTTTTTTCTTTGAAAATATACCAAATCCAAGATGCATGTCTGTAAGCTGAAGTATCTTATAAGCTCTGTTTGTATTTATCTTAAGTGCAAATGTTTCATTATCCAGTTGTTTAAATTCGTCTGATTCATACATAGTAATCTCCATTCTTGCTTTTATCAACTGAGTGGTATGAGTGCCCCAATTGCAGATATTATCGTAGATATAACCATAAGCACCTGAAAATATACTGTGCCAAACACACCACATATAGGACTGTTTCCAGCCTTTTTCCTTGACTTTCCATAAGTCAGCACAAGCATGATACTGACCAGCACAACTACACCGCTCATTATCCTTGTAAGGACTATAAAACTGCTTACACCAAATATAGCAAAAAGTATACATGGAATGGTAGCTATAAGCCAGCTTATCCTGTTTCCTGTTCCTATCTGCTCATGAACTACATCTCTTAATGCAAGTGTATTAGACCAGAAAGTAGTAAGCAGGGCAAACAAAGAAAATATACCGGCAAGAATCATAGCCCAGCTTCCTATGCTTTTACCAAGCTGCATATAGGCAAGCTCCTTATCCAGTGTCCCCTTAGTTCCAAGAAGCACTGTAAGTGTTACAATAAGCACGAAAAGAGATGATAATCCGAAACCTGCAAATATTGTCTTTCTTATCTTTCCCGCATCTCCATCAAGTCCCTTAACAACCTGTATAACTGCCTGATTAGCAGAGGTTGCAAAAACCACCATACTATAAAGTGCAAGCAGATTGTTCAAATGAAATGGTGCTATATACAAAGCATTAACAGGATGCATAAATGTACCAATCGTCATAACTGCAACTATAACCATGAGTACTGCAACTGCATACTTCTGTGCTATTCCTACTGCCTTCATCCCTATAAATACTACTATTCCGGCTATCACATAATAAATAAGCTGTGCTGCCCACAACGGAATATTAAACCAGTTCACAAATATCTGCGCCCCACCATTGATATTGCCACTCACGCCTATCATAATAGCCAATCCATATACTATAAACATTATCCAGCTGAACACCTTTTTCATCCTGCCAGTAAAAAGTTCTCCCTCAAAGCTTTTTACAAGCTGTACACCTCCATTATTGTATGAAAGCTCAGCTATTATTAAATGCAATATTACATTGACTATATAAGCAATAGCAACCATCCATATAACATCAAGCATACTGTTTTTTGTTGCAAGATATGGCACTGCTATAATACCTGTTCCTATGCTGTTGCCAACTATCATACATATTGCCTCAAAAGTAGACAGTCTGGCCTCTGAATTAATCGTTCCTGTCATATAATATCCTCCGCTATAGTAAGAATTATGCTATATACTATTCCCCATATATTGCATAAAAACTGCTGGTCATTAAAAACCAGCAGTATTTATGTTCACAGACACCGCTCAATATATATACATAATAACACTTATTTATGTATGTATAAATAGCCTGTCCTATTAATTCTGTAATTAATTCTCTAATTTATTAATTCATCAGCATTATTGTCAGTGAAAATGTCTTATATAGTTTTTTGCAGGAGGTTTTGGTTTATGAGAATTATGAAAAGTAAAGCTACTGATCCAACTTATCATGTAATACAGGATGTTAAACGTGATTGAAAAAGAAGTACTGAAATAATTGAAAAAATAAGGCTTTATCATTTAACACTGGTTATCTTTTCCTTCAGAAAATTTACTACCAATTACGCTTTTCACGAAAAATGTATAAAAGCCGCAAACGCAGTAACTGTCTGCATTTGCGGCGATTTTTAACCTAAAAAGTGTCAAAGATGGGATTTTAACAGATTGGTTTTCACTCTGCCACATTAATCTTTGCCTTAACGGATTAATCTTTACTCTGACGTATCAATTTTTATTTAACTGCATCAAGTAAGTAATTATATCTTTCCATTTTACCATCTAATAAATCAAATATAAATTTCTCTGAGTTGTCTGATACCTTATCATAATCTTTCATACCATTAAACTCACCTTCAAGATAACCTTCCATAAACTTATCCTTATTCTTAAGATTATCTAATACAATATTGTAATTATCTAAATCTATGCAATAACGCATAACTGCCTGAACCTGTGATTCCATATCCTCTATTATCGGAGCAAATTGTTGTTCGGCAACATTATCCCATTCAACACCCTGAGCTTTAGCGTTACTAAAACTTCTTCCTATGAATTTACCACCAAATTTTAATACAAGTATAACACCAGCAACGCCTAATACCTTGCCAAGCCAGTCGCCTGATGCAAAGAAATACCATACACATACTGCTAAAAGTGCAAGCACAATAGCAGCTGGAATAAATGCCTTAGTCTTGTCCTTCTTCCTTTCTTTCTTTACAATATCTCTCTGTGAATCTAAATCTTTTCTCATTGACTCAAAGCCTTCAAGTAATTCCTTTATGCTGTCCTCAATATCTTTTTTACCGTGTTCTGCACATTTCTTAATAAATGCAGTTACATTATCAATTATTCCTGTTTTATCGGCATCAGAACAATCTAAAGCTCTGCTTATAAGACCATTTCCATAGAAAAATGTCTGACTTCCCATTTCTTTATCATCATCATCAAAATAATTGCCATCACATACGAATAAGGCATATCTGTCAACAGCTTCAAAATCGCCTGTAAGAGATCTATATAAGCCATACCAGGCCTTTGACTTATCAGGATTTTCTTGTGATGCTTTATCATATAGGTCACTGGCTATATCCCAGTCTTTTTTCTTTAAATGCTGTTCAGCTTTTTCAATTATTGCATCAGGATCTATATTACTGCTATTTATAAGCTTACTAATATCATCTTTTAAATCCTGATGCATACTGCTTATATGTTCATCTGTCTTTCTGAATTCCTTTGAATGATTATGTATTAAAAACACATTATCACACGCCATACAAGCATACTTTTCTTCTGTTAACTCTTTAACCTGTTCACTTCCGCAATTTGGGCATTTTATCGCCTTCATATCTTTACTGCTCCTTTGTATTCTTTATTTTTCTTATATCAAGCTGTTTAACAATCTCATTACATTTTGCTTCAAATAAAGTATTATCTGTAATATCTGCTAACTCAGCTATCAACCCTTTAATTCTTAAATTCTCCTCTATAACCTTTGGAGAACTCACCGGATTTTCATATCTCATTCTCTCGTAAAGCTTGTCTATATTCGCTTTATTGGCTGTATCCTGTACATTAACCCTGCATATTTCCAAATCTTTAATTAATTCTTTAAAATCCTGTATAGATTGCTTCTCTTTATTATCTACATCTTCTATATACTTATTGCTTCCCCACAAAATTATCTCAAATATTACAAATCCTAACAGTATAGCCGCCTGTATAAGATAAGAATAAATGC
>UMJD01000381.1_pt1 | contig 18922 bp, 21 predicted proteins | sample 1965951 | NCBI WGS metagenome assembly UMJD01 (sample SAMEA4836142, study PRJEB28245) | human gut metagenome | biome: gut microbiome; material: fecal sample | place: Denmark | collected 2008 | reverse complement strand
GGCAAGGCAGAAGGAAGCAACAGCAGTGAAGGACTGTGGATAGCCAACCTGACAGGTAAGCCATTGAAAGAAGCCACAAATATTCTATGGTTCGAGAGTGCATACGATGCCATGGCAGAGTACCAAATCAACCCGGTGAAGAGCGTGTATGTCTCGACTGGAGGCACACCCACTAAGGGGCAAATAAAGGGAATGCTGGAAGAGACCCGACAAGCGAACCATTATTTGGGCTTTGACAAAGACGAGGCAGGACGTGGCTTTGTGAAGAACTTCAAAGCAATCGCCAAGGAAATGGGATTTGCAGACTTCACGGTGCAAGCCTTTCATCCTTTAGGACAATACAAGGATTGGAATGATGCCCTGCTTGGTAAACGAGACCAACGGTTGATAGACCAAGGAGAGATAGACTTTGACTATTCCAAATTTGCCAAGGAGCAGGAAGCTGAGAGATTGCAACAAGAGCAAGAACGGAAACAGCAAGAAAAAGAGGAACGGACATCGGGCTTTCGCAGATAAAGCACGGTGTCATTATCAAAAAGGAGAACTATGCAGCAGACATATCGGTATAGAAACATCATCATCAAGCCCCATTGTATGCAGTTCGTCATCAACGAGCTGCACTTGCTTGTGCTTATAAGCGTAGGTTTTGTATATGCAGGTATTGATGATGCCGTTCTCTCCACTTTGGTGTTTGTCCTCTCGCTCTTGCTTTCCCTATGTTTGGCATATAGAATGGTCTATCTATGCAGGATGCGGTACATCATCAGTAACGAACAATTAGTGTTTGAGCATGGCGTGTTTCATCGGGAAGTGGATTATCTGGAACTATACCGTGTGGTGGATTTCAACGAAAGTCAAACTTTCATGCAGCAACTGTTCCGATTGAAAACCGTGAGCATATATTCTGGAGACAGAACGACACCAAGGCTTGACATTATCGGAGTACCGATGAAGGAAAACTTGGTAACAGCCATCAGAGAACGAGTAGAAACCAACAAACGCAGGAGGAGCATCTATGAGATTACAAATAGGTAAGATATGGTTGATAGCAATTATCGGCACAGCAACGGCATCGGAAGCCAAGGCACAAGTGGTGTCATCCAATCCCTTGGAATGGATGGCATTGGCAGAAGGCAATGATCTGATCAACGGTGAGATTGAGAAGCAAATCAATGGACAAACCAAGACGGCAATGTTGCAGAACACAATGGCTGCCGAGTTCAACCAGATACACAAATGGGAGAAGAAGTACAACAGCTACTTGAAATCAGTGAACGGCTATGCCTCTTCGCTGAAAGCATGTACCCATCTGTATGATGACGGAGTGAGGATTTTCATCACGCTCGCCAAGTTGAAGGCAGCTATTGCCAATAATCCGCAAGGCATCGTGGCAAGTATGAGCATGAACAACCTGTATATTGAGACGGCAACGGAATTGGTATCGGTTTTCAATCTGCTGAATGATGCCGTGGCAAAAGGTGGAACGGAGAATATGCTGACAGGAGCAGACCGTTCCAAAACCTTGTGGGCATTGAACGACAAACTATCAGCATTTCAGAAGAAGCTCAATAAACTGTATCTGAGCATCCGCTACTATACCATGAGTGATGTGTGGAACAATATCACGGCAGGGATGATAGATAGGAGTAATGGTGAGATTGCTACGCAAGCATTGGGACGTTGGCGAAGAGCAGCCAAAGTAAGTACACCATAATAATATAAAAGCATTCGAGTATGAGAACATGGATATTTTGCTTTGGCATCATGCTACTTTCTGTCTGCAAGGTGCAAGCCCAAAACGACCCTGTATTGGCAGGAATGATATACGCATATACAGACAAGGCAGAAAAGGAGTTGAAGAACCAGGAGAAGGTGATGCTGATGCAGACCACTGGACATATCTGGTTGAAAGAGGAAGTGGAAGAAACCACCAACCTGCAGCGAGAGTTCAATAACTACTTGAACTCGTTCCGCTCCATTGTGGTGTATGCTGCACAGGTATATGGTTTTTACCATGAGATAAATCGATTGGTGGATAACTTGGGAGGTTTCACTAAGCAACTGGACAAACATCCGAGCAACGCCCTTGCTGTGGCACTGTCCGCTAAGCGCAACAAGATCTATCGGGAGTTGATTATGGGCAGCGTGGAGATAGTAAATGACATCAGGCTTGTATGCTTGTCAGACAACAAGATGACCGAGAAGGAACGAGTGGAAATCGTTTTCGGCATCCGCCCCAAGCTGAAGGTAATGAACAAAAAGCTGCAACGGTTGACCAAGGCGGTGAAGTATACCTCGATGACAGACATCTGGGCAGAGATAGAGGAAGGCAGCCACGACAAGGCTGACAAGAAAACCATCGTGAAGGACTGCATGAACAGATGGAAGCGAAACGGCAAGATTAAATAACAACAAAAAGATACGACTATGAGTATATGGGCAAAGATAGCAAAGTATGGCGGCAGTGCCTTGAAAGGTGCAGGTAGTGTCGCCAAACAAGGACTGAAATCTGCAAGCAATACGGCTGTGCATCCCACCCAAGCACTAAGAGGCGCAGGAAGTGCGATGAAAACAGCCGCCGTGGGCAGCGCAGCAGGATATGTGGCATGGCAGAACCTTGTCAACGACAAGAGCATGGTGGAGATAGCCAGTGACGTGGTGGTCGGAAAAGACACCACGGAGAAAATATCCGAAGCCGTGGAAGATGTAAAAGGATTGAAGAACAAGGCAGGGGAAGCCGTGGATGCTGTGAATGGTGCCATGGGCGACATCAACAGCAAGTGGAGCGGTATGAGCAACTTCTTCCGTGGCATCTTCGGAGGCAACGGACTGGAGATGTTCGGCAACTTTTTCAAGAACTTAGGGAAAGGAAACGTGTCGGGACTGAGCCTTGCAGGACTGGTGACAGCAGCGTTTCTCACCTTCGGACGTTTCGGATGGCTTGGCAAAATAGCAGGAGCCATGCTCGGCATGATGCTCATCGGCAACAATTCAAATATCAAGAACATCGTCAGTGGCGATGGCGGTCATGGAAGAAATGTGAACGAAGCAGAAATGACCACACGCAGTGGAGGTATGAAACGATAAAAATATAAAACGACAACAACATGAGATATACAGAAGAAATGATGCTGCAATCAAAAAGCGGCTTTTGCATGCCCTTTGAGGAGCGAGGCAAGGACGTAGAACTGGCACTTGGCTATGGAAAACAGAAGCATCCTGTAACAGGAGAACCGTTCTTTCATCACGGACTGGACTTCGAGGCGAACCACTACCTGCTGTCTGCATTGGCAAGTGGAACGGTATCGGGCATCGGCAATGATGCGACACACGGCATCTACCAAGCGATACGCTACGGCAAGTATGAAGTGACCTACGCCCATCTTGCCAACGTGTTCGTGAACTTCGGACAAAGCGTGAAGGCAGGAAACATCGTGGCATTGAGCGGTGACAGACTGCATTTCGAGGTGAGGTTTGATGGCAAGGAAATCAATCCGATTGATTTCCTGACCATGCTGTATGGCAATGTGAAGGCAATGGAACAGACCGGTAAGGCTGGTTTTCCTGAGTTTGAGACCTACGACATGAATATAGCCACACAGTATGACAAAGATCAAAAAGAGATAGAGGAACTGATGCTACGCTTCATGCCATCATATATGGAAGACCTGTATAAAGGTATGTATGTGACACCGCAACATGCAGAGCAGTCGCTGAGAAACATTTTTTCGCTATCTGCAGCGAAACACTATTTCTATGAAGCTATGCCATCCATCAGCAACCCATTAGGCATCGGGCAGAGAGCCATGCCCTTGGCTTGCAAGGTGCAGAACCTGCTGATAGCAGATTTCTTGAACTATCTAGCATTGCGGCATGGCATCTATCTGTCCACATTGAGCGAAGTTCTAAAAAAAAACTCCATGACGAAGCCGTAAGGACAAGTGGCATCATCGACCCTCTCGCAGAATTGGACATCGATGTGCAGAGCTTTGACATTCCAAGGTTGGTAAGCGTCTATCCAGACCGTGCAGGAGTGAGATGGTGGACAAAGGCATGGTTCAATAACAGGGAGGAAGGAGAATGCTCCGTGGAGATAGAACTGCAGCAAGCCATCCTTTTCATCCATGACAGAATAGAGAAGGACTCTTGGCTGGAGGAATACTTTCCAAAACAGATGGAAGTGTATCACCAAGCCATCGAGCAGACAAGAGAGCAGATATTAGGTCAACTAAACGTAACACTATAATGAGTACAATCAAGAACCCGACACGCTTTGCCGAACTGGAGTATTGCCTTCAAGGATATTTTGACTGCAAGTTGGCACCTGTGATGAAACAGGTGCGAAATGACTTGACGCACAAGCAACTGGAGGAAAGAGGCAGATACCAGAGCAGTTTGGCAGGAGTGCTTGCTTCTGCCAATCCGTATGCCGACAACACGGACTTTGTGCTGAAACAGACAGGCAAATGGAACAGCAAAACCACAGAGGACTACTTGGAGATGTGCAACCAGAAGATATGGAAGGACAAAAACATCGTGAAGGACTTGGCGACTATTGCTGGCGAGTGGCGCAATGCCGTGGTGAAGGAAATTGGACGAAGCAAATATGACGCTTTGTCGAAAGCCTGTGGCGAGGACTTAGCATACGCATACGTTGCACAAAGGATGGAAGACCTGATGATTGGGAAGCTCGTCAAGGAGAATACGCCCAAGTCCACAATGGACTACATCTTGCGAAAGGCAGCACAAAACAGCATCTGGGGACTGCAAGAAGAACTGATGAAGTCACCATTGACAGCAGAGATAGAGGCTCGTAGCGAGAAAGCCTATAAGCCAAGCAAGACGGAGAAGTTTGCAGGAAGGGCTACCGCCTCGGTAGTGGATGCCGTGACCATGGGCGGTATCGGTAGTTGGAAGTCATTGGCAACTTTGGTGGGGAGCGACATGGCATTGGGCTATATCCTCGATTCCAAGAAGGGAAACGGAGAACAGCGGAAAGAGCAAGCCATGGAATTGAGCATCAGCAAGGGTGTATTCGGACAGAACGGCAATGCCTTCACTGGTTTTCGCTCACAAGCAAAGAAAGTGAATGCCACCGACAATGGCTATGTCAAGACGCTCAACAGCAAACTCCATAACAAGATACATATCCCACAAAAAGCATTAACGCCTATGGCATGGACAGATAACAGTTTTAAGTTTCCTTTCCAAAAAGAGCAAGAGAAACGGAACGACCCGAAATACAAGAATGTACCGCTGATAGTGGCACCCGGCAAGGAAGATGCCTATCTGGAAGAGAAAGCCAAGCACGACGCTGCCAAGGTTGCAGAGGCAGAGCGCATCATACAAGAAAAGAAAGAGGCAGAGGCGCAACAAACAGAAACTGATGAACAACAGCAAGCGCAATCAGAGGAAGAACTGCAAGAACAACCTGAAAATGATAATAGCAACGGATGGGAAGGACTGTTGAAGAACTTCGGACTGAATGGTTTCAGCGACATCGGCAATAATCTTGGCTATGTGATAGCCATGTTGCCCGACATCCTTGTTGGACTGTTCACAGGCAAAACGCAATCATTAGGCTTGAAGGACAACATGATGCCAATAGCCGCCATCCTTGCAGGAATGTTTGTGAAAAATCCATTGCTGAAGATGACACTCATCGGTATGGGCGGTGCCAACCTACTGAACAAGGCAGGACATGAAGCATTGGCAAACAAACGAGAAAGCAATGATGGAAATGCTGTATCATACGGTAATACAACAGCACAAACTGTACAATACAAGTCCTATCCTGACGAACCGTTGAATCCGAGAATAGCCAACCCTGCGCTACAAGGCAACTGTTTAGTGGCAACCATCGACCGAGTGCCATACACCATCCAACTGCCTGAGCATGTGGTTGGAGCATATCAAGCAGGAGCCTTGCCACTCAATACCCTCGCCAATGCCGTGCTTGCCAAGAATGACCAGATGAGACAGATGGCAGAACGCAACTATGGCGAGCAAGAAGTGAGAAATGTGAGAAACGAGGCGATGGAAAATGCAGAGCAGCGAGAAGTTATTCAACGTTCAAGATAAGACAAAACGTAAAACAATCATACAATGAAAGAGAAAAGTCCACAAGAGAAGAATGCGGCGGAGCGTCAGGTGTCACTGATCACCGAAGCCCTGTCGAAAGCAGCCGACAACAAGGGAGTCTGGCTGAACGAGCAAGGAAAGCAATATCCACGGTTTTACCCAAAGGGAGCGGCAGTGAGTCCGTTCAATGCCCTCGTGATGGGATTGAACTCCGACAAGAACGGATTTTCTACAAATCTTTACACGTTATTTAGTGAAGCCAAGAAGCGAGACGAGTCTGTGATGGCGCATGAGAGAGGCGTGCCGTTCAACTGGTATGCGTGGAACAAGTATGTGAACCGACACAATCCAGAGGACATCATTGGCAGAAAGGATTACCAGGAATTGTCGGCTACCGACCAGACACAATACAAGGGCATCCACAATCGGGAGATACGAGTGCTGTTCAACATCGACCAGACCATGCTGCCACTAAAAGACAAGGAGAAATATGAAGAAGTGGTGAAGGCGAATGTCGGTGCGAATGAAGACAAGGTATTGCGTAGCCAAGTGAATGACTTCATCCAGAATATGAAGGACAACCTGATGGCGGTGCGTAAAGACGGAAGCGGAGTGGCACACTATGACACGGAGAAGGATGTCGTGTATATGCCAAAGCAAGAAAACTTTGAGCAATATAGCGATTATGTGCAGGAGATGCTGCGCCAAGTGGTGAGTGCTACAGGACATCAACAGCGACTGGCAAGGGAAGGCATGGTGATGAAGAATGGCATTGCATCATCTGAGGATGCCGTGAAGCAAGAGAAACTGGTGGTGGAACTCGCTTCGGGCATCAAGATGATGGAAATGGGTATGCCAGCCAAGATTTCCAAGGAAAACATGGGACTGGTGGACTACTGGAACCGCGAATTGAAGGAAAATCCATGTCTGATAGATGCCATAGAGAGTGATGTGAACAATGCCTTGGACGTTATTCGCAAGGCAGAGCGTGGCGAGAAAATAGAATATTCATCCTTGAAGAACGAGCAGCAGATAAACGAGATGCAATCGAAGATGCCCAAGCATTACTTCGTGGCAGACGAGATAGCCAAGCATCCTGACAGCGAGAAGAAGTTTGTGGTGATTGTAAGAGACAAGGAAAACAAGAGTGTCGATGTGGTATTGCCAGCAGGAGCATCATTGGAAGTGAACAACGAGGTGTCGGGCATGAGCAAGCAGCGCATCGAACATGCCTTACAGAAGGAAGGTTTTCTGTCTGTCAAGTTCTATAACCCAAATGGTGCATTAGGCTACCATCCTGATGACGGCTATTTTGCAGGAAAGGACATCACCGTTGCAAGATTGAAGAACTGGCAATTGGAAGACATATCCAAGATAGACGTGAGTGATGCTGTGAGCCAGAGCAAGCAGGTGGGCTTCGACCGCATACAGATGGTGCAGGATGACAACAAGCGTTGGGCGATGTATATCAAGCCAGAAGGTCAAAAGGCTTTTTCCATCTATCCCGACAAGGCGGACTTAAACCGCTTCTTCACCACGCTGAAACAGGCGCAGGACACGATGGATAGTCTGAGGGTGGAACTGGCACAGAAATACTATGCGATGGCAGAGACAAAGCCTGACCTGAAGGTGGACTTGTTCGGCAGCGGTCAGCACAACGAGGAGGACATGAACCGCATACAGAAAGTGAACGTTTTCAAGGCAAAGAACGATGTCATTCTGTGTGCAGCCACTATTGATGGCGCAGACAAGTTGCAGCCTCGTGTGGTATCGCCAAGCCAATGGCAACGGATGTGGATAGCCGAAGACAAAAACGAGTATAAGAAACATCTTGCAGCAACCTTGTTTGCTGACATCCTGCAGAAAGGACAGACGCAGGAGCAGACTGCATCTGAAAAGCAAGTTGAGGAAACCGAGGTGAAGCAAGAAACGCAAGTCTCCACCGATAAGAATGAGGAAGAACATCGAGAGTATCACGAGGAGGAGAATAAGCAAGCATCTTCTGAGGAAAAGAAAGATATTAGGGAAGAGAAGGATGCGACTGTTCAAAGAGATAATAACGCTACTGTGGAAAAAAAGGAAGAAACAAAGGGTAAGCAGAAGGAAGAGACCAAGGACTCTCCCATCATGAAGCAATGGAAGGAGTTGAAAGCCAAGCATCCAGATGCTTTGCTGCTGTTTCGTGTAGGTGATTTTTATGAGATGTATGAACAGGATGCCAAGCGAGGAGCGGAAGTGTTGGGGATTACATTGACAAAGAGAAACACCCAAGCTGGTCCCTACATGACTGGCTTTCCACATCATGCCTTGGACACCTATCTACCCAAGCTTATCCGAGCAGGAGAACGAGTAGCTATCTGTGACCAGTTGGAGGCACCCAAGCAGAAGCAAGAGGAGCAAAATACTGAGGAACAGCAGCGTTCTGGCGGTATGAAACGATAATAATGAGGATATAAAGACATGAGCAAGAATCAGCAATATACAGAAAGATATGCTGCCGAGGCGATGGAGCAGATGAAGCGATATGGCATCCCTGCTTCCGTCACCTTGGCGCAAGGCATCTTGGAAAGTCGTAATGGACAGAGTGAACTGTCGCAGTTGGGCAACAACCACTTTGGTGTGAAGGCTTCGAAAAGTTGGTTGAAGAACGGGGGCGATTATCTTGTCTATACCGATGACAAACCCAACGAGAAGTTCTGTAAGTATGCCACAGTGGGTGACTCGTATGAGCATCATTCCAAGATATTGAAGAACAGCAGCCGCTACAGCCAATGCTTCAAACTCTCTCCCGACGACTACAAGGGATGGACAAAAGGTATTGAGCGAGGCGGTTATGCCACCAATGGAGGATATGCTGCCAGTTTGCAAAAGATTATCGAGATCAATGGATTACAGAAGTATGACCAACAAGTGATGCAAGAAATGAGGGCTGAGGGTAAGCAGTTCGGTGTAGAACAGAATGCAAGGACTTCAGCAACAGTATTGACATCCAATAATGACGAAAAGAAGCAAACAGCATATCAAACACTTAACGGCAAATACTCATTCCCTGTGAAAAGGGACGAGTTCTTGTTTGTCACTTCTCCATTTGGTATGCGTCAAGACCCTATGGACAAAAGCAAACAGCAGATGCACAAGGGTATTGACATCAGAGCCAAGCATGATGATGTGTTGGCAACCGAGAATGGTGGCAAGGTGGTAGCTGTGAACCACAATGCCAATACTGGCGGTGGCAAGTCTGTGACAGTGGAATACGCAAGAACGGACGGAAGCAAGGTGCAAACCACCTATATGCACTTGGACAGTATCGTCGTGAAGGTGGGTGACGAGGTAAAAGCAGGACAGAAGTTGGGTGTATCTGGCAATACTGGAACGCGAACCACAGGTGAGCATCTGCATTTCGGGGTGAAGACCATATCGGCAGACGGCAAGACAAGGGACGTGGATCCTGCATCGTACTTGGCGGAGATAGCGCAGAAAGGCAATCTGAAGCAACAAGCATTGTATAACGGTAATGACCTGTTGGCAAAATACAGAGACAATGGTTCGGGAGTAGATACCAGTCTGTCGCCTGACGATTGGATGAAGAAGCTGTTGTCATCTGAGGATGCAAGCACAGGATTGTCAAGTGCAGACCCGATAATGGGACTGGTGACTACCATGTATAGCAGTCTGCTTGCCCTCGCTGTGCAAATAGACAGTAAAAGCGAGGAAGAGCAAAAAACGCAAATCTCAGAAGCAGTAAGCAAAAGGCAGGTGGACTTGAAACCGTTGATGCCGACTATGAAGGATTGTGTGCTGAGTGTTGGCGACAATGGAAAGGCTGTGTTGCAAGCGGACAATGGCACTACCAAAGTGACGAGAGAGCTGACCAATGCCGAGTTCAGCCGACTGGCGCAAGTGTTGGGTGATACCAACCTGAGCAATGATGCCAAGAAAATGCGCATCGCTGGAATGGTGAATACTATCGTGCTGACGCAACAGGCATCGCAAAACTATGAACAAGTCCTGGAACAGCAAGAAGCTCAAAGTCAGACAATGCAAAGAAAGTAAGGACATGAAGGAAAAAATAAAAAGATTGTTAGCGGTTGCGGTTCCTCTATTGATGGGATTGTCGCTATTTACGGCAGTGGCATACGGAGCCTATCTGTTGGGCGGAGTGTATGCAGCTGCCGGATATATCGGGTTCAATGTTATGGTGGGAGTCTGGCTGTTTCGGGAAATCACCAGAGCACCCATGATGGATGATTGACATTTGGAAATAATCAGATACTTGAAGGTTCCACATCTTGGTCGATTGAAAACGAATAAAAAAGTATTTGAGCTATGATTAAATGTAACGTAAGTGTGTGCGGAACCGTCAGCAAGGCTGCAGTGGTTCGCAATGGAAAGGACGGAATGCCTTTTACGACATATTCCGTGGATGTGGTGGTGCCAGCCAAGAGTGGTATCAACAAGACCGTGATTGTCAGTTGCATCATGGATGGTGACGAAGCGGAAGGCATTGTCGTGGGCAAGCGCATTGAGTTGAAAGGTGTGCTTACCTTCAAGAAGAAAGATGACAATCTGTATTTCAACGTGAAAGGATCGGAAGTGAACCTGTCGCCTGTATCGGAATGCAAGGATGGCATCATGGGCGACATGGAGTTCAAGGGCAAGGTCGGTAAGGACATAGATATGAAGAAGGACAAAAATGGGAAGGCTTTCCTGATGTTTTCTGCTTTCAGTGCAGAGAAGATAGGAGAAGAATTTGCTTTTACATGGGTGCGCTTTGTCCGTTTTTCGGAAGAAAAGGAAGAATGGCTGCAGCCGAAAGCCACCATCGAGGCAAAGGGCGAGTTGGAAATCTCGGTGTATAACGACAGGCTCAACCTGTGCTGCAAGGTGGCGGAGTTGAACCAGTGGGAAAAGAAACCGTATCATCCTAACAGTTAACAAGTATGGCATATTACAATAAGAGTCCACAGAATAATGGCGATGGAAAAAATGCTGAGGACAGAGCCTTGGACACCTTCGCAAACATGATGATAGAGAAAATCGAGTCGTTGGGAAGCAAGGACGGATGGCAAAAGCCTTGGTTTACGGAAGGTACATTGAGCTGGCCGAAGAACCTGTCTGGCAGGGAGTATAACGGTATGAATGCCTTGCTGCTCACCATGCTCTGCGAGAAGAAAGGCTACGAGTTGCCAGTGTTTTGCACCTTTAACCGTGCAGTGGGTTTGAACTATCAGACGGACAAGCAAGGTAACAAGAAGCAGATGACGGATGCTAATGGCGAGCCGTTGCCCAAGGTCTGCATCAACAAGGGAGAGAAGAGTTTTCCGGTGATGCTGACGAGTTTCACCATTGTACACAAGGAAACAAAAGAAAAGATACCCTATGACGACTACAAGCGAATGAGTACTGAGGAGCAGAAGGAGTATAATGTCTATCCGAAGTTGAATGTGTACCAGGTGTTCAATGTGGCACAGACCAATCTGAAGGAGGCAAGACCTGAATTGTATGCCAAGTTGGAAGCGGAGAACAAGCCCGAAAAGGCATTGGTGAAGGAAGGTGACATGTATTCGTTTCCTGCTGTTGACCAGATGTTCAAGGAGCAGAGATGGATTTGCCCCATCAACATCGAACATCAGGACAATGCTTTCTACTCCATTTCCCGCAACCAGATAACCATTCCAGAGAAGTCACAGTTCAAGGATGGTGAGTCGTGGTATGGAACAGCGTTCCATGAGATGGTTCACTCGACAGGAGCGGAAAATCAGTTGAACCGTCTCAAACCGCAGTCGGGCTTCGGTTCCGATGAATATGCACGTGAGGAACTGGTGGCAGAGTTGGGCAGTGCGTTGGTGTGCCAGAAGTATGGCATGACCAAGAATTTGAAGGAAGACAGTGCCGCCTATCTGAAATCGTGGCTCGGCAGTCTGAAGGAGTCGCCAAGTTTCATCAAGACCACCTTGATGGATGTGAAAAAGGCAACGTCTATTCTCACGCAGAGAATTGACGAGGTGGCATTGGAAATGAAGGAGCTGCAGAGTGAGGATGTATCGGTTTCGAAAAAAGATAAAGAAGAAAAGGACACGAAGCAATCTGCATCATCAAATGATAATGAGCAGACTGAAGTAGAAGAGGAAAAAGTCGCACGGTCTGCGTTCCGTCGGTAACGAGTCAATCTGTGGTAAACATGCAAAAATCCAAGATGCGCACATATATAATAATGTGTAAGCATCTTGGATTTTTTGTTTTGGAAGTTTTATTCTTCCTTCTCATCATCTTCTTCGGGTGATAGCCATTTCTGCCAATCTTCCTCATCGATGGTGAGGTCGTTCATTTCCCAATCGTATGCGAGTTCAGGCATAGGGTCACGAGAGTAAGGGAAATGGATGGTATAGCCAATTTGCCCATAGGAGACATGGAGCGGAGTGACGCAAAGGTCTCTGCCGAAATAGCTTTGGGTGGTAAGGTATTTGCGCCAGTCGAAACGCTCATTGAGAATGTTTCGGCATAGGCGGTTGAGGTATTGTTCTATTGTCATACGGCTTGAAGTTCCAACTGTGAATAATATTGTCTGAATGCCTCATAAAGGTCAGCCATCATGACTTCGGCTTCCTCCATGTCTTTGACTATATCGGCAATGTGGTAAGGTGCGCCATTTTTGCCGTGACCGTCTGAGCCAATCCAAATGTACGCTTCCTCGTCAACATCAAAGTTCTCATAATACTCATGGATATTGTCGATGAAGGCTTCCATATCATCGTCTTCAAGTTCCACGCTGAAATTGAAATCTTGACCATAGGAAGTATATTTGGCGAAGTTTACATCTGTCTTGCCATTTTGTGGCTCGGAGAAATCAACGCTCCATCCTAATATTTCGGCTATCTCCGTTATCTTTTGCTGTATCATATCTTTTGATTTTTAGCAGCCATAGGCAAGAAGCCTACGGCTGATGAATGGTTTAAACTTCTTCCCTGTCATACATGTCAGACAGAAACGACTGCAATCTCTCGTCGGGAATGTTTCCGATTGGGCAAGGCTTGAAGCTCTTGTCCTGCAATATCGGTATCTTGGGAAGGTTATGTCCGACATCCACGCTGATACTTTCCATTTCCTTGATGGAAGCATAGCCATATTCTGTATCGGCAAGACCGACAACGATAGAGAACAGCGTGAAGTCATTGCCTTCCGGCTGACCTTCCAATACATACCAACGGACTTTGCCGATGAAGAAGATGCATTGGCAAATGGCATCCTTCTTCTTGCCGTCCTGTGAATAAAGCGGATATTGCTTGAACTGCTCCGCCAACTGTGGTGTAATCAATCTGCTTGTCATAACTGCATTATTTATTGGGTGAATACTCTGATGAAGATGGATAGTAGAGCTGCTGCTCACGCAAGGCTTCAATGGCTGCATGTGCCAAAGTGCAAGCCCATTCATTGCGAAGGTCATAATAGCCCTTCTGATAGTTTATTGCCAACTGCTCCATGAAAGCCATCATCACCTTGAACTTCTCGTTTACAAGAAAGCGGTGGTCATTGGCAAACTCTGCACCCACCTTGGATGCGGAACACATCTTGCCGTTCACGAAGCGTGAAAACTCATTGGCAAACTCCTTGTCTCTTTCGTAAATCATATCGTTCATATCTGTTCGGATTAAATTGTGAAACTTCTTTTTCTTCCCTATTCTCGAAGCCTTTACGACTTCATCGAGGGAATTGATTTTACGTGCAATCAAGAGTTCGGACATGGAGACAGACAAGACAAGGAATTGGAAGATTATTTCATTGGAATACCCCAATCTTTGATTGATGGAAGGCTGCTGATGAAATAACCTGCTAATAGCAAGGCGGTACTTGACAGTCTGGTGGGCTGAACTAAATTTGCTAAGGAAAAACAAGGGAGGATGAAGGGTATGGGAATATTCTAGTGACGAAAAGTGGTATGATTACCACTTTTTGATAATAGAGAGATCTGTTAGAACCGGCATATACAGTTCGAGCATTCCCGTTTTTTGTCATTTGTGTCACTTTTCGGGAATTGTATTTCTGAAAATATCCCTGTTCAATCTTCGCACTATGTTAAATAGTATTGAACAAGATGAAATATTGAACAAAAAGTTCGTTCGTTTAAGTTTTGTTCATTATCTTTGCAATGTTCAATCAAATTGAACACAACTGATATATTGAACAAATAACATAAAATGATGGCAAACAATATCATAATAAACCAAGCATTGGATGCTCTTAGAGCAAGCCTTCCTGTGGGGGATGTTGTGTCAACAACAGCCGTCAAAGTAAATTGTACCAATGAAAATGATGTCACTGTTAAAATAATGAATGTAGATTTTGTGTGTCATGTAAGGGAAAACATAACCAAGGCCACATTAAATCCGACATTAGCGACTATGCAAACGATGAACAATGACAAGCAGCAAATCTTGCTTGTTACGCAATACGTCACGCCGCAGGTATCAACAGAATTGGCAAACAGAGGTATCAACTATCTGGACTGTGCAGGAAACTGCCTTGTCAGATATACAAAGGCAGGAAACTTGATTTTCCAAATATTTAATCAAGGAAGGAAAAATACAGAGTCCAAGGTGAAAACCTATCCCGTGTTTCAAGATGCAGGATTGAAGGTCGTGTTTTATCTGTTGCAAGATGCAGACAATATAAAGAAGCCTTATCGAGAGATAAAAGAGCAAATTGGTGTATCTTTGGGAAGCGTGAAAAACGTTTTGGATGAACTTACAAGACGTGGTTTTGTTTGTGACACTAAAAACGGGCGCATAATAAAAGACAAAAAACAACTGCTTGACTTATGGGTTAGCAATTACAATGAAGTATTGAAACCCAAATTGCTGGTAGGCGCAATGGCATTTCGAACAGAAGCGAATAGAAATGAGTGGAAAAACATAGCATTGCCAAAGGGCATGTCATGGGGAGGAGAACCTGCCGCAAACTTGACGGATGGCTACTTACAACCAGGAATTTTCGACATATACACGGAAATACCTGCAGCACATCTTATACGAACAGGTGTCGTCAAGCAAGATGCAAATGGGGAAATTCATCTGTACAACAAATTTTGGAATTGGGAAACAGACAACAGAACTGTTCCTGCTATATTAATCTATGCAGACTTGATGGGTAGTGGCAACAGTCGCTGCTTTGAGGCTGCGCAACGCATATTAAAGAATGAGCTTAAAGATTTCGAGTGAAAAGATAAACAATCCATTTCTTGTGGATTTGTTGGAGAAACTTACAGATAGCTTCCGTAGAATGGATCACGACTTCTTTATCATAGGAGCCACCGCTAGAGATATAGTCATGCAGCAGATGCTGAACACGTCATCACGTAGAAAGACAAGAGACTTGGATCTAGCTATAGCTGTTCCAAACTGGCAGGAATTTGACAAAATCAAAAATAGTTTGATTGCGGATGGTTTCGAGAAGGACAAGTCAAAACACCAACGCTTCTATTATGGTGACTATGAGATAGATGTTGTTCCATACGGATATGTCGCCAAGGAAGATGACAACATCTATTGGCCACCCGAAGAAACAATTGCCATGTCCGTAAAAGGGTTTGACGAAGTGCTTTCTGATGCTATAACGGTTAGTATTGATGACAGATTCACTGTAAAGATAGCTTCTTTGCATGGATTATTCTTGCTGAAGTTCAATGCTTGGATGGACAGACATCTAACCACAAACAAGGATGCAGAGGATATGTCGTTCATATTGGACAACTACCTTATGGCAAACTTGGATCGAGAAGCGTATATGGAAGTGTATGATTGGGAAGATTTTGACGAATATGTGGCTGGTGGCTATTGGTTGGCAAACGATTTGGCAAAGTTATTGAACCGAGACCAACTTGTATATTATGCAGACAAAATTGACGAGGAATTGCAGTTGGAGGAGAGAAGCTATTTGATAAGCCAAACTCTCAATTCACAATCGGGTTTGAATTATGACCAAGTAAGGAGAACATGGCAAGTCATTTCAGAAGTGTTTCGCTCTGCTACAGAAGAAAGGGATTTATAATGATAGATATAAATTATTGTAGTCAAAAAGGCTTATGTGATACAAACCAGGATTTTATTTTGTGCAAACAATTACAAGATGGGAGTTGCATCGCTATCCTTGCCGATGGTATGGGTGGCTTACAATAGGGTGAGATCGCAGCTGCCACTGTTGCACAAAGTATTTATAAAATATTGGCAGAACATAATTCTGTGGATATAAGAGAGCTGTTAGCAAAGGCTTTTGAACAAGCAGACATTGCAGTTGCAGATAAATGCAAGGCTCTTTGTTGCAAAATGGGAGCAGCAGTTACCGTCTTATACATAAAAGATGATACTGCCAATTACGCATGGCAAGGAAATGTCCGTTTATATTACAAAAAAGAAAAAGGTATACATCAACTTACTGAAGACCACCTGAAGGAAGGTGATAATTGTACCTTTCTGACTCGTTGTGTGAATGGAAGAGGTTTCCGCAACCCTATATCCATTCAAGAAACAAAAATATCAGACATGGACTTGTTGTTTTTATGTACAGATGGATTTTATCAATCCAAGGATTGCATAGATTCTGTTATAGTAGAAAACAAATTGCCAAGTCGTATAGAATACTTGGAAGATGATGCATCCTGCATTCTCATACAGTTGCATAACCCTTGATAAGATAAGAGATATGGCAAAGAAGAAGCATAAAGGACATTACTGTAAGATTTGTGGTGAATACAAGCCGAACGAGTCATTTTCGAGGAAAGGTCATGTCCAACACATCTGTAAGGAGTGCATGGGTGAGATGAAGAAAAGCAACAAGAAGATTTTGGACTTGCCTTTCGGGGACAATGAGTTTGAGATCGTTGATGCCGATGAATATATCGATACTATTTTATATGGCAACAACGAAGAACGAGAAAACAAGACTTTCAAGAAACTCAGCCGTGAACAGAAAATGGTGTTGAAAGCGATAGTGCAAGATGAAGTTACGTTCTATTGGCAAGCCCATCGACAGATACCAGTAAATGACAAGTTAAAACAACTCAGAAGTTCTGTCAATACTGTAGTATATGAACAGTTGGACTTTGCCATAAAGGATGACACGATGTTCAAAGCTTATATACAAGAGCAAGTCATCACTGTCATAAACAAGATATTGCGACAGGAGAAAGAACAAAACAACCAATAGCAGAAAGAGCCCATTCATCACGAACGGACTCTTTCTTTTGATAATCATTGTTTTGCAGATTACCGCTTATCGTATGAATGATAGTAAAACACATTTACTGTGCAAATAGTCTGACTGCCGTATGACGGTTGACTGCAATTGGTGAATAATCATCAATACCGCCCTCGCTTTTTGATATTATCATGGACTTGTCAATGCCTCTTACCACAAGCTGTTGCGTAATATAATCAGCTCTTGACTTGCTGAGAGGATTGTTGATGCCATCGTTTCCTGTGGCACTGTCGGCAGCACCAACAACGGAAATTTTGAGATGATAAGCCTTTGCTACACGAGCAAGCTCATCCAAGTTTACCATCTGTGAAACGTCAACCAACTGCGTGGTTCCAATCTTGAAAAAGAAGAACACTGGCGAACCGATGCACTTGGTTCCACCTGCCATTTCTGCAACGTATTTGTTCCAAGAAACAGAATCGGATACAGAGAAACTATACTCCAGAGAGCGACTTGTTTTTGGTTTTCCCATGCCATTCCAATCCTTGTGAGCCAATCTTGCACGGAGTGAGTTCAAACCGCTGTAGTCATTTTTCGGGTAGATGCGATGTTCCGTACTATCCGCATTATATGTCAGGCGATTGGCATAGGCTTTCAGCAATCCTTCAATCTCCAAGATCTTTCTCATCTCAGCGATGACATTGGCATCCTCCGCATGAGCTTTGCTTAACTTTTGGTTGCGAACCAACAAATCATTGGTGTAATCTGCCAGCCATTTGTTCTGGTTGATATAAGGAGTAGCATCTACAACCTTCTTCCAACCGACCTTCCCGATGTTGAAAGTCAGTCCGGCAGACAAGGTGAACAAATTGTCACCAAACTTATTGGATGCGCCCACGCCGTCATAGTCACGGAATGTGGTTGCGCCACCCAATTCCATGTTGACCGCCAAACGCTTTGTTAAATGATATTGTCCAATCACACCATAGTTGATGACAAACGGACTCTTGCCGTTATCCTCGTTATGGATAATACCGCAACCAGCATACGGAATGAATCCCCATCTTTGTGTGGTGGCATGGTCTTTGGCAAAACTGTTGGTCACATTCCAAAGAAAATCCGCATGAACCATCTTGTAATCACGGACATTCTTGCTGGCATCCTTGAACTGAAAACCTTGGAAACTAAATCGTCCACCAATCTCTGGCGTGAACCATTTTCCTGCCTCTATTGCCAGGGAAGGTTTCATCCTGTCGAACAAGTTCCCTGTACCATGCGGTTTTCCTACAAAAGCAGAAGTGCCACCCGATACACCAACGAACCAGTTGGAAGACCATGCAGAAGGAACTGCCACTTCTTTGAGGTATGTAGGCTCAATTTGTCGAAGCATATCCTCGTTTATGCCAGACGGTACCAAATCATCCGTGCCATCATCTATTGTCTCTGTATTGGCGTGTAATTGTCCGCATAGGCACAATGCCATCATAAATATTGCTTTTCTAATCATAAATTTCAATTTGTCAATTATTCTTTCTGTTAACGCTTTCTACTCTTGCTGCCTTTCGGTCGCATCATCTTGTTTGCCATCGCAAGGCAACGGTGCGCCCAACGCCTGTCATCTTCGTCATCGTTGCGTCCCCATTTCATGTCA
>UMJD01034816.1_pt1 | contig 19036 bp, 15 predicted proteins | sample 1965951 | NCBI WGS metagenome assembly UMJD01 (sample SAMEA4836142, study PRJEB28245) | human gut metagenome | biome: gut microbiome; material: fecal sample | place: Denmark | collected 2008 | reverse complement strand
GGCAGAAAAAGGCTACGCCCGTATCAGCAGTAATGCCGATACGGGCGTTTTTTAAAATGCCACGTTTTTAAAAAGGTGAATTTTTATAATATTACTCATCATCTTTGAGCAAATAAAGCAAATCGCTATATCCCGACTTCATAAGTAATTGTTTGAAACCAGAAAGCACTTCTTCTTTTGTATAGTTGTTGTTTTCCAAAAACTGATTATCTTTTTCACTAAGGTACTGATAAAAAAGAGCCACCGCCATTACTTCGTTTTTGTTTGTATAGTCAATGCTATCTAAAAGTATGTTCTCTGCTTCGTTAATTTGTCCTAAATCAATCATATCAAGAAAATTTTTCCCGATACTTCGTACTTGTTTTCTTTTTCAAGTTCAACAGAAACATACTCTTTCCCAAAGGCTAATGAAAATAATACTCTAACCACTTCTTTTATCATTCGCATGATGTAATCTTTCTCATCAGTAAAATTCATTTTTCCATCTCCTTAAATGCCATTCTAATTGTTTGGGACATATAAACTAACTGTATTGTAAATATAAGTCGACTTATAAAACTGAAATTTACGAAAATCTCTTTTGAATCTTATACAACCATATCCCAGCGACAACAGCTATAAATAATATAAACACAACCGCAATAGAAATGGCATAATCTTTCGGTAATACAACTGCAATTACTCCAGATAACAAAACACAAATTCCTATCAACAAAACAGGCTTTCCTAATGCTTTCGCATATCCATTTTTGTCATTTGTGGTTTCAAATACTTTACCATGAACAGAAGAGTAATTTCCTTTTAACAGAGAAATACCAAAAAATATGAAAAGAGCAGAACTAAACCACATCATTATACTAAAACCTATCATAATATATTCCTCCATCAATTATTTGTTTCGGGAGTTCTTATTGTCTTAATTTAAATACCGAAACCATACCACTCAGTGTAGTAGCCTGAGCTGTAAGTTCTTCACTTGTCGCTGATGTTTCCTGTGCCGCAGCCGAATTATTCTGAACAACTTCAGCAATTCTTTCTGCGGTTGCCTCTACCTGTTCCATACTGTCTGCCTGTTCAATGGAAATTTCTTTTATCTTTTTCGCACTGTCTGCAATCGCCTGTATGCCATCCACAACTTCTCTCAATGAAGTTGAAGCTTTCTCTGCATACATATTTCCATCTCCAACCTCATGAATAGCCGCTTCAATAAGTGCTTTTGAATCCACCGCTGATTTTGCACTCTGTTCTGCAAGGTTTCTGATCTGATCCGCAACAACAGCAAAACCTTTTCCGGCTTCTCCGGCTCTTGCTGCCTCAATCGAAGCATTTAATGAAAGAAGATTTGTCTGGCTTGCAATATCTTCAATCTGTGTGATAATTGCTCCTATCTTCTCAGAGGTTTCATTTATGCGTGACATAGCCTGCACTAATACTTCCATATCTCCACGACTGCCTTCTGCAATCTCCGCATACTTATAGGCTTCATCGTAAGCTGTTCCCAATTCTTCTGCTGTTGTTTTTATTCCGCTCGTAAGTTCATTGATAGTTGCCTGCATTTCCTCAACCGATGCTGCCTGATCCGTTGCACCTTCTGCTAAAGACTGTGCCGCTTCTGCAAGATTTGTGGAACCTGTAAGAACCTGCCCCGATGCATCATCTACCCCTCTTACAGTTGTATCAATCTCCTCATTCATTTTTCTTATGCCTGTCAGCAAATCAGTAAATGCTCCTGTATATACTTCCTCACACTCTGTATCAATCGCAAAATTACCCTCTGACATTTCATTTAACATTCTGCCAGAATCTTTAATGATAACTCTGATTCTGTCTGACATTGCAGATACACCAGACACAAGTTCCTTAATTTCATCCTCAGACTCAACCGTTGGAAGTGGAGAATCGATGTCACCCTCTGCAAATGTAATAAATCTGTCCTTTAATTCATTTAATGGTTTTTCAATGCTCTTTGATATTGCAACGGAAAGACTATTTGAATAAATCGTTGATACTGCAATTACAATTATTATAATTGTAATTGCAGCTATCATAATCGTTCTCAACTGTGCACGTTCAGCATTTCCAAGTGAAATATTCAAAGCCATAAGTTTCTGTAAAGCATCATCCAACGCCTGATACTTTGGTGCTGCTTCATCGGTCATCATCCGCTGAGCCTGTAATGATTTCGCAGTATCAGTCGTTGCACCGACCTCAATTACTTTTGCATCCACTTCCTTATACTCTGCCCATGCTTTATCAATAGCGTCCATGCAGGCAGTTCCCTCTTTTGTTATCATTGTTGGGCGTATTTTTTCCAAATATTCCTCAAACGATTTAACAGCCTGTTCATGCTGTTCTTTCATACTTTCAATGAGACTATCTGAATCATAACCTACAATACCTCTTGAGGCAGCCCTTACTTCCGCTGATTCATTCATTGCCATAGCAATGTCTCCCTGTGGATACGCATAATTATCCAGTATCGTTCCATAGTTGTTTATCGTATAAAGCATAATCACTACAACCAGTGCTGATAATATTCCAAAAATGAGAATAATCTGTCTGAAAGATTTTTTCAGTCGTGCACCAATCTTCATTTTGTTAAGTTTCTTAAACATTTGTCTTGTCTCCTTCCTAATGGATAAAATGGTTCTTTGTTGTCCCATCAATATGTATATACAAGTCAATATATGACCGTACATCAAGGTGGTTTCAATATAAAAGGCACATTTCAATTATGCACTAACGCATAACCAAAATGTGCCATATACAATCAGATCATGCCAAAAGAAAACAGACTTATCCTGTCTGTCTGTCTGTCTGTCTGTCTGTCTGTCTGTCTGTCTGTCGAGATTATATGTATCAGCCTGCATATATGCAACCCCTTTCTGTGTTTTTTCATATAAAATTTGTTACTTGCAAAATTTTATACATAACCACAGTCCATCTATCTTACTCAAAGGATAACTTATTCCTCGATAAATTACTCGCCATTTCTTGCATTTTTTTATATTTTCGCCATTTTTTGCCTGCTATTAAAACAAATAAAAAGGACGCAGGATTTTACTCCCACGCCCCTAAACTTATCTGGCTTTATCTTCTCTGACTTTTGGCAGCTCCTTCCCTGCCGTTTCCTGCTTTGCCTCCGATGTTTTTCTTGCCGCAAAAGCATCTGCATTATACTTGTACTCCTGTGGTTCAGCTACCATCGGTGAGTAGATGATCTCTCTTTCTGTATCCGGTGCTTTCTGTTCCTTATCCTTTGTCTGCTCCATACGCTTTTCCTTATCAAACTGCACATTCATAGCCAGATTATCCAGCTTATCAATCGAGGCATCCAGATGCAGCTCCATTGATACAAGCAGTTTTTTCACTGCTTTCATAGGGGCAAGCACCGCCTTTGTGAAAGGGTGTTTCTGTTCCTTCTGTGAATAATCCACCTCCGGCTTATCTGCAAAGGTATGGAACGCATTGTTTACGATCTGACCAGCTTCACGGAGTCCCTTTGCAAGAAGTGCTATCCTTGCAATATCCCTGTCTGTAGATACAATCATATCTTTTACCGCTGTTCTGACATTGAGAAGTCTTTTCTTAATTCCTACAAATTCTGTCACCCTGTAAAGTGCCGCCCTGCCCTTTGCCTTTGTTTCATCAACAATATTCTTGGCAGTAGATTTTACCTGTACTTTTATCTCAGATACCTGTGACTTTATCTGCTCACATCTGGCATTGAGTCGCTCCTGTGCTTCTGTTAATGCTTTTTTTGCATTATTGATAAGGGTATCTTCCTGCATTTTCTTGATCTGGTCCTGCATACTGGTAAGTTCTTCTGTCATAGACACAATCTTTTTTTCCAGACCATCCACATAGGTGCATATCTCAAATACATCATTTGCCTGTTCTTTCATAGTATTCTTTTTTAATAAATCGAGAAGTTCTCTTATGATCTCCTCATTAGTAAGTGTCTTTTCTGCTTCCATCTGCTTTTCCTCCTTATAAACAGGGCAGCATATGCCGCCCCTTAGCCTTAATTATCGAAAGGGTGTATCCTTTTTATCCCTGTCGGGATTTCCGTGGTTCTGTTCGGCATTCTCCCTTGCTTTTTCGTTGCTCTTATCCTTTGCTTTCTCATATTCTGCAATAATCTCATTATAGAGCTTCTCCCTGAAATCCTTTGTGACCGGATAGCAGACATCCTGATAAATCGGTTTGCCGTGCTCGTCCACCTGCTTTGTTTTATAAGAAGGCATTGATACAAAGATTTTCTCTTTGCCCTGAAGGATGTTTACATTATTTACAATGAAGCTGTTTTCAAAGTAAATACGGGCAAGTCCCTTGATATTACTGCCTTCCCTTTCATAAGGTGTTACCGTCACGGAAAACTCCGGCATTTCCTGAGTTTTTCCCTGTGTCTGTGTTTCTGCTTTCTCCGGCTCCCTGATTTTTGCATAAGCCTCAAGGATATTAGTATAGAGTTCCTCACGAAACTCTGCCGTGATAGGATTGCATACATCCTTATAAATCACGCTGTTTTTCTCATCACGCTCATTTGAACGGTATCTTGGCATTGATACAAAAAGCTCTCCCTTTTCCTTATTTTCAAGGATTGCGATATTGGTAATCTTGAATGAATCACCAAATACCACGGTCGCAAAACCCTTGATATTGCTGCCATCTTTTGCTCTTACCTCGTTTACCTTAATTGAATACTTCATACGCTGTTCCTCTCTTTCTTATACTTCTGAATTATCATTGTTTTCTGGTATGATAAGCTCACACCAAAGCTGTTCTATCTGTTCACAAGACAATCTGCCATTTAACCAGTTGCCAAGTGTAACAACCATTCCGTCCTGCTCATAGTAGAGCCATTCCTGTGTTTCGATGTTTCCCTCATACACGATAGTCACATCAAAATCAGGCATAAATAATCCTGCCTCCGTATCCCAGATACAGGCAACTCCCTGTCTGAGTGTCAGATTCAGCCTTTCGACATACACAGACCAGCCGCTTACGACAATCTGAAAGTCATCATCAATCTCTGCAATATCATCCTGAGTGTCGATCAGCTCCTCCATTTCCGATACTGCTTCTTCTATCTCCCCCAGTCGGTATCTCTTATTCATCTGCCGCCTCCTTATATCTGCACCTGACAATAAAACGCATTGTTCCCTGTCCCGGCATTCAGCATTTCACTTCCGGTTTCTTCCATTACCGGGTATCTGATATCTATTCCCGGTATCTCAATAATGCCGATGATACTGCCTTCTTTAAGAATGGCTTTCTCCTCTTTACTAACGGTGGTTTGCTCTTTCTCAACCTCTGACCTTTCATCCTGCTTCTCCTCCAATGTCTGCTCAAATTCATTTATGAGCTGGTTCGTGTTTCTCTCTCCGGTTGTACACCAGAAAAAAGAGACTGCCATAATGGCAATCCCTGCTGTAATCAGTAGTCCTGCGACCACTTTCCTTATGCTCATAGAGTTTCACTCCTATCTTTTCCTGTTTCTGTCTGGCATATAGATTCCCTTATCCTCTGCAACAATACCCGCATTTTCTATTCTGTCCTCAGACTTTTCTTCGTCCGGTCCGCCAAGATCTGCATCCATAGCCTTTGCGTTCTCAAGGTCAAGCTGGGCATTTAATTCATACTGCCTTGCAAGTTTTTCTTCCAGTTCTGCACTATATGCAAACGGCTTATCATACTCCGCCTTTGAAGCCTCAAGGTCATTCTGGTACTGTTCAATCTTCTTTTCCAGAAAATCAACATTTTCATGAAGTCCGTTGAACAGGTTCTCCAGCTTTACCATACTTCCCACCGGACTTGTGGAAAGTTCTGCCTTGTATTCCGTCTTTCCACGAAGCACCATATAGTTGATACTGAGGAAATTCTTTTCCACCAAAAGCTCAAAGCCGTGGAACTTACCGACTGGAGTGGTTTCGCCTGTCTTACATTTGCTGATTGCTTCAAGCATTACGGTTCCACCATCCACTCGCTCTGTATAAGTTGCATTGCCTATGGTAATGGCAAAGTCCGGGTTATCAATCAATTCCTTATCCCTTGCCTTTATATCCTCCCTTACATTGGCAAGTTTTTCTGTCGCAGTTTTGATGAGTTTTGGATATTTGATCATAAAATTATCCTGCAATCCGTATCTCTGATTATCATACGACGCTTTTAAGAGCTTTAATCTCTGGACATCATTGTCAACCTCCATCTTTTCCCTGATTAAAGGGTTGCCTGTCGCAACCGCCTTAATCTCCGCATAAGAAAGTGTTGCCTCATCAATGTCCTCACAGCTTCGGCTCACTGCCTTGCTTGTCATAACCTGACTGATGAAACGCTGCTTGTTTTCCACAAGTGACCAGTTGTATGCATCAAAGGTTTGTTTTGTAACATATCGGTAGATTGCCACCTCATCGTTTTTATTTCCCTGTCGGATACCTCTGCCTTCCCTCTGTTCAATGGAAGAAGGCTTCCACGGGCAATCGACATGGTGCATTGCAACAAGGTGTGTCTGTACATTAACTCCGGTTCCGCACTTATCTGTCGAACCGATAAGGACTTTTTTCTTACCTGTCCTCATTTCCTTAAAGAGTGCATCCCTCTGTGCGTCTGTTTTTGCATCGTGAATAAATGCTATCTCCTCCGCAGGGATACCATATTGGATAAGTGACTCCTTCAGATAATCATAAATCGTAAAGTCCTTGTCCGGTCCCGGTGTTCCAATATCCGAAAAAATAAGCTGACAGCCTATATGACCATCAGCATTTCCTTTTACATATTCTTTCCAGACATTTTCCGCTACCTTATTGAGCTTTCCGTCCGGGTTGTTCGGTGCGTCCTTATCAATCAGTCTTGCGTCTGTTCCAAGAAGTCTTGCTTCGTGCGTAATCTTTAAGAAGTTGTCAACACTTGGATCAACACCCCCGCCCCTTATCCTTTCTGCCCTTACAACAAATTCTTCCATTACCTGCTTCACATACCAGTCCGGCTCCGACTCCACGATGATAGGCTTGCCGCCACGCAGAGCTGGCACATCAAGGTCAAGCATATCCGCTGTCTGCACATCGGCAACCTCACGGAAGATGTTCATAAGCTCCGGCAGATTGGTAAACTTATTGAACCTGCTCTTGAAACGGAAACCACTGCCCTCAACCGTAAGCTCCAGTGCCGTTGTTACTTCTCCAAAGTTAGCCGCCCACGAGTCGAAATGATGAATTCCCATCTCCTCAAGTGCCGATTTCTGCAAATAAAGCTGCATAACATACATCTCACACATTGTGTTGCTTATCGGTGTACCTGTTGCAAATACAATTCCCCTGCCATCATTTATCTCTGATAAATACTGGCATTTAAGCTGCATATCCGTTGACTTTTTAGCCCCACTACTGCTGATTCCCGACACATTATTCATCTTTGAAAATGTGGCGAGGTTCTTAAAATTGTGTGCTTCGTCTACCATAATAGAGTCAACACCCAGCTCCTCAAAGGTAATGAGGTCATCTTTCCTGCTCTCATCGGTCAGGGATTTAAGCTGTTCCTCCAGCTTTTTCTTCTGGCTTTCCATCTGCTTTACGGTCCAGCGTTCCCCGTTCCGCTCCTTCATATCATCAATCGCATAGGTGATCTCATTTATCTGTTCATTAAGCATTCGCTCCTTTCTCTCTGCCGAAATTGGAATTTTTTCAAATTGCGAGTGCGACATAATGATGCAGTCATAATCGCCTGTCGCAATCCTTGACACAAACTGCTTTCTTCGGCTCTTTTCAAAATCACGCTCCGTTGCAACCAAGATGTTTGCTGACGGGTAAAGCCTTAAAAATTCACTTGCCGTCTGCCCGATAAGCGGCTTTGGCACTACCATAATTGTCTTATTGGAAAGTCCGAGTCTTTTCTGTTCCATACACGCAGCCATCATTTCAAACGACTTTCCGGCTCCGACGCAGTGGGCAAGCAGGGTATTTCCTCCCATAAGGATTCGTGCCACCGCATTTTTCTGGTGCGGTTTTAATTCAATCTCAGGGTTCATTCCTGGAAATTGCAAATGGCTTCCGTCATACTCACGCAGGCGGATATTATTGAAGGTTTCATTATAATATTCCACATACTTCTGTCGGCGTTCCGGTTCTGCAAACAGCCATTCCTTGAACTTCTCCTTGATCATATTCTGCTTTTCCCTTGCAAGCATTGTCTCATTCTTATTGACTTCATAATGGTACTTGCCATCACCGTCATCAATCCTGTCCCTGACAGTGACTGTTTTTAAGTTCAGGGTATCCTCAAAAATAGAATAAGCGTCCATTCTGCTTGTACCATAAGTTTTCGTTGCAGCCACGGAATGTTTATCCATACTTTTATTTTCAATGAACCATTCCATACTCATTTTATTCAAGTGTACCTGAATACCGGAATTATAATACTCTGTTCTGATTGCCCTTGCCCTCTTTGGTGTATTAAGCAGCTCATAGATAAACTGCTCATAATCAAGCGGCTCAATCCAAGTTGTACCAATCTTTACATCAATATCCGAGGCTTCAATCCATTCCGGCTGAACTTCCTCTAGGGCTGCGGCATTGGCGGCAAATCTTTCTGCCTGCGGATTATCGGTATCCGCCGCCATTGCCTTTGCAACACGCAGCTTATCCCTTACATTTCCCGACAGATATTCGTCTGCTGTCTCCCAGCCTGCGTCCGGGTTATTTTCATTGTAACGGTCAGGATTAAGAAATATAATTCCATCAAGTTCCTTTATGAGAGTATCCCTGTCTGCTTCATAAATGGAGAGCATATAAGGGATATTTACATATCCAAACTCATTGACCGATACATTAAGAGCCTCTACCGCAGTTTCTACCCTGTCCACCACGGACTTTGCCTTAATCGTCTGCTTATAAAACATATCAGCCTTCTTCACCTCCCCGTCCTCATTTACTTCTTCAAGACTGCAAAGAAGCGGATAATCGCTGTCATCCCTGAACGCTGTACGGTTTGCTTTGGAAGTGATTGCTCCATACTTTCCAACGAATTTATCATATTTTACATTCAAAAGCTGCTGTTTGTCTGCAAGCTCCTCATCACTACAGCCCTCCATCTGGATATCAATCAGCTCTCTTGTTATCTGTCTGATTTCATCAAGGCTCTTGATACGCTCCTCTGCTGTCGGTGATACTTTCTGCCTTACCATCTCTGAATTTTCCCTGTAATAAAGTTTTCCTTCAAAGAATGTGTAAGTATAATTTCTGACATCCGGATCAGCGGGAATGACTTCCTCTGTCTGTTCCTCATTATCTGCCAGTCTCTCAAAATCTGTCATCTGTGCTCTGATGTTACAGATTGCCTTATTGAGTGCTTCATACAGATTGAAGTTCTCATCATTATTCACACAGACGGTATATCTGCTGTCCTGTCCGAACATCCTTGTGTCATACTGCATTGTACCAAGCATCATCTCCGGGTGCTCTGCAAAATAGGAATTGACTGCTATGCCATCACCTGTGACACCAAGATGTACCCAGTCAGGCTCTATATCAATTTTTCGCTCTCTTTTCTGTAAAAAAAGAATGTCCGCAGTCACCTCAGTTCCTGCATTATCCTTAAATGCAGTATTCGGAAGTCGGATTGCTCCCACAAGTTCTGCCCTCTCAGCCAGATACTTTCGTATAGTCGGATTGCTCTTATCCAGTGTTCCCTTTGTGGTAATCACTGCAACCATGCCGCCCGGTCTTGCCTGATCGAGTGCTTTTGCCAGAAAATAATCGTGAATACGGAAGTTATACTTGTTGTACTTTGGATCGAATATCTTATAATCTCCAAATGGCACATTTCCCATAACAACATCAAAAAAGTTATCCGGATATGTGGTGTTTTCAAATCCCGTAATACTGATATTGGCATTCTGGTAAAGCTGTTTTGCAATCCTTCCTGATATGCTGTCCAGCTCCACTCCATACAGCTTACTTTGCTGCATTGGTGCTGGCATACTTCCGAAGAAATTGCCGATACCCATAGAAGGCTCCAAGACATTGCCGCCTTTAAAGCCAAACTGCACAAGTGCTGAGTTAATACACATTGCAATCTCAGGTGAAGTATAAAAGGCATTATTTACGGTTGCTCTTGCGGCACTGTATTCCTCATCGGAAAGAAGTTCTTTCAGTTCTGCATATTCTCTGGTCCACCCTGCATTATTCTCATCAAATGCCTGTGACAACCCGCCCCAGCCGACAAACTTTGATAAAACCGTCTGCTCCTCCTGTGTTGCAAGTCTGTTTTCTGCTTCAATCTGCTTTAGTGTACAGATTGCATCAATGTTCCACTGGTATCTGGTCTTTACACCGCCCTTTTCTGTTTCCCACAGGTTATAATGGAAATTGAGTTTTGTCTGGTCTTGTGTTTTTTCTTTTCCACGCAGACCTTCCGCTGGCGGTAATACTTCCTGTGCAGGTGTTTCAGGGGCAGCCTCCTGTGGTTCGGTATCATTCTGCGAAATATCTGCCGATACATTCTTATCCTCATCAGAAATTATACGACCATCCGTGTCAATCTTGGTATTCAAGCCATATGCAATCGCCCGTTCTCTGGTTTTAAGACGGCTTTCTCTCACACTGTCCTCAATATCAAAGAACTTGCGGTAAACAGGATTCATCTTTTCCCTGTCAATCTTATTTTTTATGGTCTGATAGATTGCCTTCTGGTCCTCTCCACAGTAAAATGGCTGTTTTACCATATAGGATAAGATTTCATATACCTCACGCCACGATACGGTATCCCCTGCCCTCTCTCCATTTCTGTTTTTGTAGCTTACTTTCACATCTGCACTGCTTAAAGTGTATTCTGTGAGTCCATACTGATTATTGCAATATGCCTTTCTCTCACCCTGAACATTTCCCATCGCTATCTCACAGATCAGTTCCAGCTTATTCGGCATAAATGCAAAATCCGATTGCACCACATCCATAAGGAAAGCACGGAATGGTGTGTAACAGCTACATTCTGACACAAGTATCTCAATGGCATCTCTTAAATCTTCATCCATTGCAGCTACACGGTCAGCATAATCAATCGGCTTGATATACCGTAACTCAGCCGCCTTTCTGTTTACAGCATAACTGTCAGGCTCATCAGGAATAGCATAATCATCAATTTCTGATTTTTCCTCCTGCGTATCAACTTCACGGTACTCTGCGTCAATGACTTCATCATCTTCACGAAGTCCGTCCATTGCAAGCTCATCAATACGAGGTGTCTCCGACTGGTATTCTCCGGTAAGGATAAGTACACCGATTTCCTTTTCGACATTCTTCCACGAAACGTATCCTTCTACTTCTCCATCTTCATCTTTCCATTGGATACGAAGTCCCGAACCGTGAAATGTGTCATACCCGTGCAAGCCTAGACCGTCAAGCGGCCAGCTTGCACCCCCCTGACCATATTCTGCCTTGATACGCTTTGCTCTGGTTCCTGCGTCTATCTCTGTCTGATAGATTTCACACACCCTGCCTTTTCCACCGACAAAGCCAGTTCCTTTCATAAGTATCTCTTTTACATACTCACTTGGTACACTCTCTGCTTTCTTTGGATTAAGGTAATTATATTTTCTGGCAAGGGCAGCCTTTTTATCCTCCTCGAACTGACGCATAAATTCATTGTGTCTGGTTTTCTCCGGCTGCTTCACACCAAAACTTGCCTGCCCGTTTTGGTCGAAAAAAAAGGAAGCCTGTGTATATTCGGCTTCCTTACTGACACCCAATGAGTTAATCTCATCAAGCTCTCTATTTAATTCTTCCTGTGTTTCTAATGAAACTTCATCACGATCTGGTGGAGCACTACTTCCTCTGCCTGCATCTTCGCCTGCTCTCTTATCTTCCACATCTCCATTGTCGATGACGGATTCTGTGGCTTGTGCTTCATTAGATACTGTTCCTCCAACTGATCGTAAAGCTGGTTTGCTTCCTCCTCTACTGCCGACATCTTCTCGTACATCTTCCCGAATCTCATCAGTGTCTTGTACCTTGCCGGTTCGTTCTCCAGAAGATACTTCATTGCCATTCTCCCGTATCTGCCCAGCTTCGTTAAATCCTCTGTCTCGTCCGGCATTGTCAGCTCCGGATACAGCAGTCCGTCCACTTCCTTGTAAGTCATTGCTTCTAACATATGATATTCTCCTTTCGCTCTCAATCGTTTGTAAATTCCTACTAAATTCTCTAAGAACACTACAGGAGACATCGCATACAAGGGAACCAAGACGGTAAACTATCTCCTCATCTTTGATATTTACAATCTGACTGAAATCCTGTTCTTGCACAGATAAGTCAAATCCACATCTCGTCCCTACAGCATACATAACACTGGAATATACTAACTGCTCCATATCGCTATCCTGCTGTAAGCCCTTGCGTTTTTCGTTGAATTCCTTTATCACACTACCTGATAGCTGCATTAGTTCGGACATTCTATCCCCGAACTCCTCTTTTATTATATTCCAAACATTTGTTCCTGTAAACTGTTTTAGCGTATTTTTTAGTGATTCCCTGTCATCGCTTTTATACCGCTCCATCTGTCCTTCCGATACCAGAAAGTCTGCATAACTTTTCAGGTTTTCCCCCTCCAGATCCCAAGTCAGCTTCACATTCTTTCCGCCTGTATCACTGATATCGAAAATATATCTCATACGGGGATTAAGTGCCCTTGAGGGGAAGATAGCACAGCCCTTTGCTCCACGCTTTACATATCTTCCCACTTTCTTCCAAGTGTCATAATCTGCCATAAGGGTACTTTTCTCCGGTGATCTCTGAGCTGTTACCATAACGATATTATCAAATTCATAGCGATATAACTGACCAGCAACTTTTAATACATCTTTCCAGTTCTTTTCAGAACGGGTGATGTTGCTGATTTCTGAATCATATATCGCTTTGACCTTCATATCAACACTCATGTGTCACCCTCCTTTTACTTCAGTAATTCTGCAAACATTTCCTTAAAGAGCTTTGACTCCTCCCCGTCAAGCTCAATCACAAATTCTGCATCAACCGCCTGTCTATCACATTTGCCCTTTCCTTTTACAATCTTTCGCATAATCCTGAGAAGCACATAACACTGCTTTGACTTGGCTATGCTCTGCTTAAAGGCAAGTCCGTCGCTGTCAGCCGACTGCTGTGTCTCATAGACAATCACATTCAGCTTTCTGCTGATTTCCTCAACTTTCTCATATGGAATACTGACAGACGATTTTACCTCTCCCGGTCTTTCCCATTCCTTATGAAGTTCGTTTAATAAAAATTCCATATCCTTAATAACTGCTGTCTGCTCATTTTTCATCGTGTCTTTCCTCCATTTTCCTTTAATGAAGAAGGGAGCTGTTCTTCGCTGTATGGCGAAAAATCAACTCCCTTCATATCCTCCGCATCAAGGACTATCTGTTCTGAATAATACATATCCATTGCCTTGTTTATGGCATCGTCAAGTGACTCTGCCTTTACTGTCTCTACCCTTGAGAGAACTTCTTTTATCTCAATATCAAATTCTTTTTCCATTCGATATCAGCCTCCAATTCCATTTTTCCTCATCGGCTCTTTTTTTCTTTTACCTGTCTTTCCTTAAAACCTTCATCATACTTTCCATCTTCAAGCCTGTCATAAAAATATTCCTCCTCTATCGTTCCAAATTCCTTATACATCTGGTGCAGGAAATCATTCTGCATATTTTTTGGAATATCATCATCCTTTGACAAATCCTGATAAAAATAAAACTTCTGCTTGAGTTTCGCCCTGTAATCATAAACATCTTTTATCTTTTCAGGTGTCCCGTATTCTCTTTTATATGCCTTAAAGTTGGTCTGCGAAAGTGTGGAACCAAGATAAATCCCGTGCTCCCACGATACCCCAATCGCTGTGTTATCCTTAGTTGGCTCCTCGTCTTTCGGATATCGCTTATACTCTGTTGCTCCAAGAGCAATCGTGAGAGAGCCGCTTTTCATATCCATTACCACAAGATTGCGTGGAGATAATGCTTCAAGTACCATATAATCGTGGTCATTAAAATTATGAAATGTCTGCCCTCTTTCAAATGTCCTGTCGCATTTTTCATAATGCAGGATAAAGTCATCTATCCAGCCTCTATCCGTCATTCCAATCTCATCCATCTTTGTAATACACTCTGGGGAACTTGTTGCCTTATCAAAGTAAAATTTCTTTGAATCATTATAATATCCTTGCAAAAAGCGTCCCAGTTCCACATCATCTCTACAGAATTTTGCAAAAACTGTAACATTTGCTGCCCTGTAATACTCTGTAAAACCTTCCGCAAGCGTTCTTCCAAGAAGCAGCATCTGATCTGCAAGCTCTGACATATCATCAATGGCAACGAACTTCTTATAATCTTCCAAAGTCATAAGCATATTTCTTTCTGTTCCCTTATAATTCTCCATTACAAGAATCATATCCTTTAAATCCATTCTTACCTCCTGTCCCAGAGAGGACTTTCGCCCTCTCTGCCAATTTTCTATGGTCTGCCAATTACTACAATCTTTCCAACACTTGCCACATCACGGTAAACTACGCCAACTCTTTCATTCAGGGCTTCTACCACCTTGCCATTGCCGACATATACTGCCACATGGCTGATATTCTTATATCTTCCGTTGTTTGTGAAACTGTAAAAGATAAGATCACCAGGCTGCATTTCATCATAAGATACGGTCTTTCCTGCTTCATCAAGTCCCTGTGCTTCTGCCGCTGCTGTAGTTGCTCCTCCATAACTGATATTCACATCTGCATCCTTCCATGAATAATACGCAAGTGAACTGCAATCATAATAATTGCCACTATCTCTTAATTCCTGACTGTAAGGATAACCCACTCTGTGAAGGGCATAAGAGCAGACTGCTTTCTGCCTGCTATCTGTAATACCACTGAGGATTGCATTTATTTCATCCTCTGTCATGGAACTTACTCCGGGGCTTCCACCGCCTCCACCGCTTCCACTTCCGGCATATCCAAGCTGTCCCATAAACTCCGGACTCATGATCTGCTCAAGCATTTCTACCTGATCAGAATTAAATCCATAAACAGAAATCATATCTCTGTATGATTTGAGCGTAACATTTACATACAGTACCGACTTCGTAACAGTTGTTACATTGCCATCTGCGTCTGTTTCCTCCACATCTTTTGTTCCACTACTTGTAGTATAAGAACACATATCATTTACTACAGTCTGCAACCACCCCTTTGATATATCATTCATAATTGTTGCAGTATCGCCTACACCATACTTGACCATGTAGACCGCCATAATGTCGTAGTAGTTACTTGGATTTTCATCCATTCCCTCATAATCTACATACACCAGTTCGCCAAAGTCATATCCGGTATGTTCATTCACTTTGGTATTCACATCACGGTTAAATTCAGACACATAAGCACTTGTAACTGTCTGCACTGTATCTCCTGACTCCAGCGGCGGTAAAAATAAGGCAAATGGTGAATTATAAAGAATCGCTATCACAGCAATAACCGGAACTGCAACGATTACCACTAAAAGAACCAACAGCAAAAGTACAAGTCCGATAATCGGAGCTGCCGCCTTTATCCAGAGAACTGCCTTTTTTACAATCAGATCTTTTACCAGTTTTACAACACTGTCCGTCTGATTTTCCTGTTCTTTCATCTTATCCAGAAAAAATTTAATCTTTCTGCTACGGTTCGCTGCTTTCACATCCTTCGCCTCAATAGATACACCTGTGGCATAGCCTGCCGCCATGCCGACTGCTATACCTGCTCCCGGTGCAACCGCTGTACCTGCCGCTGTGGTTGCCGCTTTTGCCGTAGTTTTGGCAGTTTCTTTTGCAGTGTTCTTAGCAGTTTCTTTCGCAGTGTTCTTAGCAGTTTCTTTCGCTGCTGTCTTTGTCGTGTCACCGGCAACCTTTTTTGCCGTATCACTGGCAGCTTTCTTTCCCATCTTTTTTGCCAGTTTCTTTCCTGTTTCTACCTTCTTGATACGCCTCTTTGCTTCGGCTGCCGCTTTCCTTCTGAAAAGTGACGCTCCCCTTGAAGCAGTTCCCGTAACCGGACGGCTTACTTCATATGCAAGATAAGCTGCCTGTGACACTTCCTGCCCGCCTTCCACCTGCTCTGTAACTGCTCCAGCCGCAAGTGCTCCCGTTCTTCCTGCTATATGAAGATTGGTATTCTTCGTCTTGATAGAAGTATTGGACTCCCGTATATTTCTCTTAAATTTTGAAGGTTCCTTTTCTTTCTTCTCTGCCTGATGAATGGTACTCTTACGATAAGACTTCTTTTTACCTGTATCATTTATCTTTGCACTGGCAATTTTCGGACCACGCTGTACGGTGTAAATGTTACTGCCCTTAATTTTAGCCTTCTTCGGTTCATGCATATGAATCTTAGCTTTTTTCTTAGTGTGAATGACCATAGGCTTGTCATCCACTTTTTTTATCTTCAATGTTCCCACCTTCTTTCTGTATCCTTAAAAAAGGTAAAAAAGTAGCCATCCGGAACTTAGTCCAAATGGCTGATACATTGCAATTCTAATCAGCAAATTTTGCCTCCTTTTTCTTCTGCTCCGCAATCTTTTCGTGGATATTGGTGTTATACAGTCTGTAAAGGTCAGTGTCCTTGCTGATCTGGTTATCAAACGGAATTACCACGGAACCACACTTGATAAGTCCCATTCCCGATGCAGTATTGGTTACGAAACGAAGCTGTGCCTCTGATACACCGATAACCTCTGCCATCTTGGAACTGTCTGTATTCGCCTGCTTTAAGAGTGCAACAAACTCAGAGTTTGCAAGCATTGTAGTGGCGGTGTAGTTCTGTAAAAGGTCCACGACGTTCTGGGTGATACCCGTGCACAGTCCACCTTGTTTCCTCACCTTCTTCCAGAGCTGCTGTAAATATTTTGCAGAATACTCCGAATTAAGCAGGACATGGAACTCATCAATATAGAGCCAGGTTGCCTTGCCCTTCTGCCCGTTTTCTACAATTCTGTTCTGAATGGACTCCATCATAACAAGCATTGTGATAGGACTAAGCTCCGTGCCTAAGTCCCTGATACCATATACTGTGAATCGGTTATCTACATCAACATTTGTCTGGTGGTTAAAGATATTGAGGGAACCATTTACAAAAAGTTCCAAAGACAATGCGATATCCTTTGCTTCGTCCTCCGGCTGTTCCATAAGGATATCGTAGAAGTCACTCATTACCGGAATATACTTTTCCCTGCCCCTTGCGATGTCGATATACATCTTTCTCACACAGCGGTCAATGATTGATTTCTGTCTGGAATTTAAGCTGTCCCCGATACACTGCTCACAAAGACCAAGCATAAATTCCCCTTTTTCCCTTATCATTCCCTTTGAATCATTCGGATCAAGACTCCACACATCCATCTCAAGCGGATTTACATAGTTGTCCGTGTATGTGGACATATTTACCACGGTTCCACCATAAGTCTGTGCAATATCAAAATATTCGTTCATCGGATCAATGACGATAATCTCATCATCTCCCGACAAGAATACGCTGCCCATTTCCATCTTACAGAAGAATGATTTGCCGGAACCCGGCACTCCGAATACAAAGCCATTTCCGTTGATGAGCTTCTTTCTGTTACCGATATTTACATTCTTACTGATCTGGTTGATACCGTAATAATTACCTGTGCTGTCATTCAGTTCCTGCACATTAAACGGCATAAGCACCGCAAGCGACTGGGTAAGAAGGGTACGCATTGTTTCCACCTGTCTTACACCAATCGGAAGTGCCGTGTTGAGTGCTTCCCTCTGCTTTAAGTAGTGTGTATCAATCGTACAACTGTTACGCTTTCCGATTGTTTCTACTGTTTCGCAGACACTCTCAAGCTCCTTCTTACTTTCTGCCATAAGGATAATGGTAACTCCTACAAAGAAAAGACACTGGTCATTCTCACGGACATCATCCATAATTGCCTCAATCTCTTTTTTCTCCGTTCTCTTTGCATAAGAGATTTCTGTGGAGAAGTCATTATTCTTATTACGGACTCTCTGCTGCTTGATAATATCCGACTCAATACCAAGATATTTCTTCTGAAGCACCTTTGTGGTCAAATCCTTTGGCACAGGCACTACATCAATACTGGTAATGGAGTGGACAGGAAGGGAAGTAATCTCATTGATAAATCTGTCAGATAAACTGCTGGGATACTTCTTAATGAAAAGTGCCTTGCAGTATTTACTCTCGTCCTCAAAATGGTCTGGGAAATATTTCACCATACCATTACATAAATCATTCTTAAAATCTGCTCCGACCTTCTTTGCCTTTTTGATATCAAAATCAAAACTGCCCTCATCGCCAAGATGGTAATAGTCATAGAGCACTTTCAGCCTTTCATTGCCTTTAAGCGGCACAATCTCCGCCCCCAGTTCAATGAAAGCCTTGTGTATTGTTGCCTCAAGTGTGGCAAACTGTGCCTTTGCCTCCTCAAAGTTCTTTCTCTCAATCGTGATCGTCAGGTATCTTTCCTGTTCAATCCCCTGTCTGCCCTCAATAATCTTCTCCTCAATAATGTCATTGTAGATTCTTCGGTAATTATTGAAGCCATCGTTTTTTTCTGTAATAAGAACCTTATCACGGAGATCCTCCATATTTTTGTTCTTATTGTTAATCGTAATCTTATAATTACAGTCCAGCGAATTTAAGAATTTGCAGTATCTTTCAAAAATGCCGATCTGCTCATCCTCCGTTGCCGTTGTGTAATTGATGTCCTGAAAGCGGTAACACTTGGAATACTTATTCCTGCTTACTTCAAAAATACCGTTTTCAGCCACCGCCATAATTTCTATGGTTTCCTGAATGGATTTCGGTGTCTTATACAAAGGCTCACTTGCCTTTTTCAAGAGCTTAAATCCGTCCGTAAATAAACCCATTGTCTCTAACCTCGCTTTCTTATCTGTGAAAGCCCGCCGGGAACGTCACCCAACGGGCTTGTTCCCGACCTCACGGTCAGATACATATGAATAGTTGTGTTTATCCTGCTAACA
>UMJD01027628.1_pt1 | contig 19401 bp, 10 predicted proteins | sample 1965951 | NCBI WGS metagenome assembly UMJD01 (sample SAMEA4836142, study PRJEB28245) | human gut metagenome | biome: gut microbiome; material: fecal sample | place: Denmark | collected 2008 | reverse complement strand
AATAAAGTTAAATTATAGTGTTGCGGAATTAAGGTTATATAATAAATTTCATTATTTACTTTTATTAAACTATAAAAAAACACTTTGCCAATGAAAAAACATTAAAAAGAAGAAAAAGTGCAATTAACAAGTTCTACAAATGAAGATGTTGTAGATATCTACATTACAAATCTAATACTAATTAACTCATTAAAAATTACCAATTCTATGCTTATGAAAACAAAAGTTTTGTTTTTACTGGCGTTTGTTGTTTTCTGTTGCACTTCAGCAATGGCACAAACCCTAGTTAAAGGTACTGTTGTCTCAGCTAATGATTCTGAACCAATGATTGGTGTTGCTATTCTTGAAAATGGAACGACCAACGGATGTATTACCGATATGGATGGTAACTACTCTATCTCGTTACAGAATAGCAACGCGACCCTTACCGTATCTTTTGTAGGTTACAAGACACAGACAATCAATGTCAATGGTCGTAACAAAATTGATATCCGTATGCAAGAGGACTTAAAAGTGCTTGATGAAGTAGTTGTTGTAGGTTATGGCGTTCAACGTAAGAGCGACCTTACAGGAGCAATTGCTTCAGTCGGTGGAGATGATATTAAAAACTTAGCAACAGTTGATGCCGGCGCCGCCCTTCAAGGTAAGGCTGCCGGTGTTCAGATTCTGAACACATCGGGTGCTCCCGGTGAAGGAGCGAAGATTCGTATTCGTGGTTATTCATCAAACTCAGACCAACTTGGTCCGCTATTGATTGTCGATGGTTTGAAAGTTGACAACATCCAATACCTTGACCCATCCATGATTGAGTCTATGGAAGTCCTCAAAGATGCCGCTTCAGCTGCAATCTACGGTGCCCAAGCCGGTAATGGCGTTGTCCTTATTACAACAAAGACTGGTAGCAGCGCAAATGGTCGTCCCAAAATTACATATTCTTTCAAAGCCATTAACCAACGCCTTGGCAAAACACCTGAACTGTTCGGTGCAAAAGACTGGATTAAATACAAAGAAATGTCGGGTTATGATATGAAAACTATGTGTGAAGCTAATGGCGTTGACTACAACAATCCGCAAGAAACAGACTGGATAAAGGAAGTTTTCGATACTAGCTGGGCTACCCAACACTCTGTCACATTCCAAGACGGCAACGACAAAGGCCATTTTTTTACTTCTATAAATTACATTGACAATGACGGTATTGTACGCGGCAAGAAAGACACTTACACACGCCTTACCGCCCAACTTAATGCAGACTATCAACTCTATAAATGGATAAAAGTCGGCACCAACACTTCTATTGAAAAGTGGGCAACCCGCAACATCACTCACCAAAGTGCTTATGGTTCCATGCTTGCACCAGCTCTCTTGCTCGACCCCCTAACTCCCGTATATTGGGATAGCGTTGATGATTTTACCACAGGTATGAAAGACGTATACGCCACAAACCCCGAAAAAATTCTTGTTGCCCCGAATGGCAAATACTACGCTACTTCAAAATTCCAAATGGACGACAATGGCAATCCACTCCTCCAGCTTGACCGCCGTAACTACAAGAATTCCGGTTTCACCGTTCGCGGAACGGCTTTCGTAGATCTGACTCCCATTGACGGTCTTGTAATGACATCTCGTTTTTCCTACCGTATTGCACAAAGCAATAGCCATGACTACTCCGAACCCTATTACATGAACGGACAAGCCAAAGCCGATAACTATTCCATCTCGGCCAACGCTAATAACAGCCACTACTACCAATGGGAAAACTTTGCAAACTTTAACAAGACATTATTTGATAAACACAACATAGGCGTTATGATCGGTATGTCCTATACAGAAGACCGTTCGGATAATGTATCAGCTTCAGCAACCGGTACAGGCGGTAATAAAATACTCTCCGGCGATGCTGATAATTTTAAGTATCTCGACTATGTAAATTCAGCTTCAACTACAACAAAAAGCATCGGAAACCTTCCGGGTATTTCAACCAGTCTCTCCTACTTTGGTCGTCTGCTCTATACATTCGACAACCGTTATAGCTTGCAAATCAACTACCGTGCTGATGCATTTGATACTTCCAAACTGCCAATTGACAAACGTTGGGGGAAATTCCCTTCTTTGGCCGTAGGTTGGACTATCAGTAATGAAAAATTCATTAAAGAAAATATCAGCAGCGATATTATCTCCTTCTTGAAGTTCCGTGCATCTTGGGGACGTAACGGTAATGTAAATGTGCTCAACAACTATCCATACACCGCACCCATTAGCTACAATGCAGCCTGGTACCAGTACGGAGACAACCCCGAACAATACTACGGTTCTTATCCTTCTGGACTCGCCAATCCAAATCTCAAATGGGAGACATCCGAACAGTTGGACCTCGGCCTTGACATGCGTTTCCTGAACGACCGCCTGACGGTAAGTCTTGACTATTACAACAAAAACACAAAAGACCTTCTTGTAAAAATCAATCCGGTTCCCGAGGTTTATACAAACCAAACCACCGTAAACGCTGGTAAAGTAAATAACAAAGGCTTTGAATTCGAAGCCGGTTGGAAAGACCATATCGGTGACCTTGCATACAGTATCAATGCGAACTTCTCTACATTGAAAAATGAAGTAACTTACCTTTATGACGATCTCCCACGCATTACAGCCAGCAAAGGTGGTGTAGACGGCACAAACAACAAAGTACATACTGCATTTGAAGAAGGGAATTCCATCTGGTACTTCCGTGCATTTGACTATGTCGGCGTCGATAGCGAAACTGGTGCCCCCCGATTCCGCAATCGTGAAGGTAAAATTGTGAACTCTTCAGAATTGACAGACGAGGATATGACAGACATCGGCAGTGCCATTCCAAAGTTCACTTACGGCATTACTATTAATCTCGAATACAAAGGATTTGACTTTACGGCATTCGGTACCGGCGTAGCAGGCAATAAAATTTTCAACATTCTCTATCGTGCAGACAGCCCGCTACGCAACTCATTGAGATACTATATGGACAATGCTTGGACTCCAGAGAACAAAGGGGCCTCCATGCCTGCACCGAGCCAAGTAGCTACTGACCTTAATTTTTGGGGGTCAAGCGCTTCTATGTTCAACGGTTCTTACTTCAAGATCAAACAACTCCAACTCGGCTACACTTTGCCCAAGAAACTCACTCAGAAAGTGGCAATCAAGAATCTCCGCTTCTTTGTGTCTTTGGACGATTTCTTTACATTCTCCAGTTATCCGGGAATGGATCCTGAAACTGCAACCACAGGCAGAAATGGTGGTGCTGGCTTCGACATAGGTTCGTATCCCACCATGAAGAAGTGTTCATTCGGTGCAAGTTTCTCATTCTAACCGGGACAAGTTTTACTTGAAAAAACTCAAAAAAGTATATTCATTATGAAAAAGATTATATATTCACTTTTAAGTGCTACATTACTCTTCAGCGCTTGTGAGGATCGTCTCAACATTGAGCAAAAAGGTGTCATCCCATTTGAAAGTTTCTACCAGACCGATGATGACGCACAGAATGCGCTTAACAACCTCTACCAATCATTCTGTTTGAACATTGCTGGTAACGAAGGTATTTACATCGCTCTTCCTGTACTCTTCAATGAACCCGGTGACGACATGCTAGCAGCGGGTAATTATTATGGCGACAATGACTTTGGCGCACAACTCAATGAGTTTCGTTATGACTCACAGAACGAAGTTATCAAGAATGCCTATTGGGGGCTTTATGGAGTAATTTATGACTGTAACCTTATTCTTGATAATATAGAACCTACTACGGACATCAAGAAACGTGTATGTGCTGAAGCTCGCGCACTCCGTGCTTGGGCACATTTCACACTTGCTATCGGGTGGAATTGTCCTCCATTAGTAGACCATGTTCTCTCAGCAGATATCAAACCCACTAACTATGAAGGTGGGCATGATAAACTCCTCGAATGGTGTGCATCAGAGGCAGAAGCTGTGGTAAATGACCTTGATGAACGCACAAGCCCGACAGACAAAGTGGGGGCTTCAAAAGTTACCAAGGGCTTTGCTCTTACCCTTGCAGGTAAGGCTCGTCTCTTTATGGGAGATTATGCAGGTGCAAAAAATAACCTCAAACAAGTTATCCAATCTAGAAAATACGAACTTGTACCCGGTAATCGCTGGGCAAATCTATTCCACGCATCAGGAGACCTCTGCGAAGAAATGATTTTTCAAGCTAATGTGGTGGAAAATGCAAACATCGGTGAGTGGAGTAACTATATTCAACGTACAGGCTGGATGTTTATCCAATTTTGGAACTGGCGGACTGACAAGTTAGCTTCCATGCCTTCATTCATAGGTGTTGACGGTTGGGGGGGACATGCCATTCGTGAAGACTTTGCAGCACGTATGTTGGCCAATGACGGTGATTCTTATCGCCGTAAATCAACCTTCCTCACCGCTGACGAATTTCTCTACGAAATGGAGTGGAATGGAACCAAAGGCAAGGGATTAACCCGTGCACAACTTGAAACATCCGATCAAATTGGCATTAAGGACAAGACAGGTCTTTATGGTGTTGGAGAATATTTTGCCAATAAATTCGTTGCTTGGAAAGAGGATAACACAAAAGGTAGTTGGGGATTCAAAAATCTCACGATCTTCCGTTATGCCGAAGTTCTGTTGATGTATGCTGAGGCTTGTGCACAAACAGACGATGCAGATGGTCTTGGTCTTCAATGTCTTCAGGATGTTCAAAATCGTGCAGGTTCCGATTATGTTTCTACTCAACTTACATTGGAAGATGTAAAAAAAGAGAAGAGTTTCGAAATGTGGCTTGAAGGAGTTCGTTTCCCGGATATGGTGCGTTGGGGCGATACAGATGGTGTTAAAGATAATGGTAAAAACATACCTACTGCTTACGATGCATTTTTCACAAAAGGCGAACCTAAGCATCGTATCTATGTAGAGTATTCAAACCCCAACAGTGGAACAACAGGTTTCATAAAAGGCAAGCATGAATACTTCGCATTCCCATTTGATGCAATTTCCGTTAATCCTAATCTAAAGCAAAATCCAAGTGGCGAATAAACAGTGAGATTAAGAGCTGAACTCCTCCCGAAGTTCAGCTCTTACTTTATCACATGCTCAATTTTAACTTATAAAGCAGAGTTTTGCATAACCTCTGTAGGTGTTTTTCCAAAATATTCTTTAAAGACCTTACTGAAATAAGCTGATGTGTTAAACCCGCACATCTCACTCACTTCCGTCACATTATATTCTCCCGAACGAAGTTTCTCCATAGCATAGTTCAATCGGATAGAACGAATGAATTCTACTACTGATAAATTAGTAAGTGCCTTTATTTTTTTATAAAGTAAAGACTGACTCAAAGCAAGGGCAGAGGCAAACTCTTCTTTACCGAAGTTCTCGTTAGCAATATTGGCACGTACGCACTCGACAGCTTTCTTGATAAATTCATCATTCATACGATTGGCTACAATAGAACGTACATCATCGCGCTTTGCTTCCAAAGCTTTCTGAAGCACTGTACGCCGGTTACGAATGATAGAAGTTATGCGACTTGCTAACAACGCCATATCAAACGGCTTAACTAAATAATTATCAGCTCCCAGCCCCAATCCGTGTAATTGGTTGGTTTTATCGGAAAGGGCAGTAAGCAGAATTACCGGAATATGAGATGTTTCGTAAGTAGACTTAATTTTACGGCAAAGTTCGAATCCATCCATACGCGGCATAACCACATCGGAAACAATGAGGTCGGGCTGCAAGTCATTCAGCATCTCCCAAGCTTGCTGCCCGTCATTAGCTGTAGTTACACGAAAATGCTCACGCAATGGATGTACCATGAACTCGCATAAAGCATGGTTGTCTTCTACAATAAGGATATGCATATCGTGTACCGCCAAATCTCCGTTTTCAGACATCTCAATTTTATCTGCTACGGGCACATCGGCAGTTTTCATTTGGGAAGCAAGCCGTAAAGGTACCGTAATATCGAAAGTAGTCCCTACCCCGAGTTCACTGGTTACGGTAATCTTTCCACCATGAATGGAAATATATCTTTTTGTCATCAACAAGCCGATGCCTGAACCTACAATCTGCGCATTCACTGCATTATCACTGCGGTAGAACTCATGAAACAACTTACGCTGCGCCGCTTTGCTGATTCCTATACCATAATCCTTGACACGCAGCACCCATTCAGTCGCCTTTCCGGTAAAAGTCACTTCAATAAGTTCTCCAGAAGTAGAATATTTTACTGCATTGGAAAGCAGGTTATCGACCACCCTTTCCAGCATACGCACATCAGCCTGTACCCAATAATCCTCCGGCATAAGGTCAACCTTAATATCTATTTGTTTTCCGGCAGCATATGAAGCATATATTCCGGTACGTCGTCTAATGAGATCGGTTAGATTAAAGTCGGTAAACAACGGCTGTTCGCATCCAACATCCAGCTTTTCGAAATCAAGCAACTGAGTAACCGTGTCGGATAACCGTGCAGTTTGTTCAGAAGCTAGTGTTAAACACCTGGTTCCCCACTGCGAAAGAGATTTTTCCTTATGTAACTCCTCTATAGGTGCTTTAATAAGCATCAATGAAGTACGTATATCATGTGCCATACGTGTAAAAAAGCGTATTTTCTCATTAGAGTAACGATGATGCAAATACTGTACATAATAGCGAATGACAAGAAACAGCAAACTAATGATTACAGTTACCACCAATAACCGGAACCATACCGTTTGCCAAAATGGAGGCTCAACAACAATAGAAAGTTGCCGCTGTGACAGCAGGCTACCATCGTACAACCGGATACAAAGCGTATAATTTCCAGCCGGTAAATTGGTATAGTTGATATATCGGTTAGTGGTATAAGTACTCCATGTTTCATCCTGCCCCACTAACCTCCATGAAAAGGAGACAGACTTACTGACGCTTCCTAGCGGAAGTACCGACAATGTAAAAGAGTTTTGCGGATAATTCAAATGCAATGTAGAAAGACTGTCGATAGGAACAGATAAATTAAAATCAACCGTTTCCCGAATAGAGCGTCCCGATACATGTATATCCGAAAAATAGATACGTCCCGAAGGATGAATTGTATTAATTTTGCTGGGATAAAATAAAACAACTCCATTGTTACTGCCGAAAGCTAGTCGACCGTCAGGTAATTGGCAAGCAGCATTAACACTGAACGACACATTTGCTAACTGTGGTTGAGTAGCAAATGTCCGTATTTGTTTATGAAAAAGATTATAACAACACAATCCGTTATCTGTACCTATCCACAAATTATTGTTAGCCAATAGTATACTTTTAGTATAATTACTTGGTAACCCCTGCTGTGTAGTAATGCGTACTTGTTCGGCTGTATGCATATTCAAACCTATCACCCCTCCTGAAGTACAGACCCATATAATACGGTCTGCAACAGCAATATCATGTACAGTATAACCAGATAAAAGGATATCTAATTTACCAGTTTCCTTATCCATCAGTAGCAAACCATATGCACATCCCAATAAAATTTGTCCGGGTGAAAGTTCTGCAAAACAATAAACAGGTTGTGTATCATATGTCCGAAGTTTCCCATCGATGGCATTGCAACAGTATACATTACCTTTAACGCCTCCCATCCACACATCGCCCTCGCTGTCCACATAGGTTGCAAACACAAAACCACCCGCACCGAATATATTGCCATCACGGCTTGTATAATGATGCAGTTTACGACCTGTAGTTTCATCCAATACGTAGAGTCCTTCACCATAAGTTCCAGCATAAATACGTCCTTTCTTATCAGTGGCCAACGATAAGAATACCTGCTGGCATCCCCTATATAACTGTTTCCACCTATGAGTATAAGCCTCACGTAGACTGATACCGTCATTGGTCGCAATCCAAAGATTTCCCCGACTATCGGTAACGATATGGTTTACCTCATTATTATGTAACGATTGCGGATTATTGATACCATGTACTAAATGTTCCACGTTGGAACGTGTTATTTCTGTATACTGTAACCCTCCACTATTAGTAGCTGTCCATACCCGGTGGTCATCGACCAACAAGGAGTAAACACTATTACCACGCAAAGAAGAAGGGTTATCAAGGTTTTCACGTAATACCTGTCGTACTTGACAAGCTTCCGAATCAAGTATCCATATACCGCCACCATCGACACCAACCCAAAGCGAAGTAGTATCAGGTATCAGAATATCCCGCACAATAAGTTTCGGAAATTGTGGAATCGCAGCTTTCCGGAGCATTTGATCGATAAGATCATACTGCCACAATCCCGCATTATAGGTACCTATCCAAACACGATGGGTATGCGCATCATAGCGAGCAGATGATATAATATAAGGAAGATGGCCCTGCAATTTAGTTTTCGTACGATTACGGGTATTGATACGGTATATGGACGATTGTACAAAAGCTAATGCATAACAACCTTCCAATAGCGTCATATTAGAAATACCTGCTATATTATCAAATGCCCGTACAATTTCTTCGCCCGTCCATAAAAAAATACCAGTACTAGTACTTATCCATACTTTTCCATCAACATCTATTAACAAATTAGTAACCCAATCCTCATTCCCCAATAATGATGAAAACGTAAACCAGAGGTCGAACTTATTCAATACACGGTTGTAACGGAATATTTGTCCATTTTGAGTAGCAACAACCAACAACCCGCCACGACAAGCCATCTTGATCTGCATCACATCAGTCGTAGTAAATGGAAGCGAGTAGAGCTGATAATCGTCAGTCGCAACCCGCAAAACCCCAGTACGTGAAGCAGCCCAAACAAAACCGTCATCATCACGCACTACAGCAGTTACTTCACGCATGGAAATGCCTGACAAATTATTAATATTACAGAAAGCGAAATCCTGGGACACTGCTACATTGGAGAACTCCGATAACAGAAAAGCAAATATTAATAATAAAGTGTTTTTCATATACTATGATTCTTTACTACAAAGATAATACAACAATAAACAATATAAAAAGAAAGAATAAAATGTTTTTCCTCATACTGTTACATACAACATATTGCGTATTGAAAGTTTGTACAAATTAAAATACAACAATAAATATGTATGTAATACACAACTATACAACATATAGAATCAAATGAACTAAAGAAAATAAAGGACGTACACACCTATATTATCTAAAAATGCAAGGAAAGTGTTTAAAAGTACAAAGAAAAGAGTAGGAAATGCAGCTATCTTTGCGAAGTCAACAACAAAAAAACACAGAATTTATGAACAGAATTTTCACTTTTCTATTACTTCAATCCGTGTGTTTAGGAGCTCTCCTGGCACAACCTAACCGCCGTACACAAGATGAATCTACACTGCCCGGCAAACGTAGTGAGCTCAATGTCCGCAATGCCACGTACCCACGCCTTTTACCCGGCAACCGTATAGAATTCAAAATAAAAGCGCCTGACGCCCAAAAAGTACAAATCGATTTAGGTCGTAAATACGACCTCGTACGCAATACTAATGGCGAATGGAGTTGTATTACCGACTCGCTTACACAAGGTTTTCACTACTATTTTCTCATTATTAACGGAGTATCCGTTGCCGATCCTGCCAGCGAATCTTTCTACGGATGTAGTATGATGGCAAGTGGCGTGGAAATACCTTACCCGGATGGTGATACACGTTTCCATATAGCAAATGTGCCACACGGGGATATCCGTATAAAACGATATTTCTCCAAAACAGCCAATAACTGGAGGCGTATGTTCGTATATTGTCCTCCCGGCTACGATACATCTACGCAATCTTACCCTGTACTCTATCTGCAACACGGTGGGGGTGAAGATGAACGCGGCTGGTCTAATCAAGGACGTACCGACATCATCATGGACAATTTAATAGCAAAAGGGAAAGCAGAACCTATGATTATCGTCATGACAGACGGCAACACTAACGATTTCGAAAACGAACTTCTTAAAGAATGCATTCCATTCATAGAAAAAAATTTCCGTGTAAAAGCCAACCGTAACAACCGTGCATTGGCAGGACTCTCTATGGGAGGTATCCAAACTTTAAACGCAGGCATCCCCAACCTCGACTATTTTGCCTACTTAGGAGTATTTAGTTCCGGTTGGTGGGCTAATCCTACTCCTTTTGGAGGGGGTAACGACACCGAAAAATATTATAAAATACTACAAAATAAAAAAGACGACTATAATACGAAGCTAAAACAATTTTGGATTTCCATGGGAGGTAAAGAAGACATAGCTTACAACAATTGCCAGATAATGATGAAACGCTTCGACCAGATAGGCATCAAATATACATACTTCGAAACTCCGGGCGGACATACCTGGCCTGTATGGCGCGAAAGCCTATATCAATTCGCCCCGCTTCTATTCAAATGATAGTGAAAATAGGTAATCAATATATATTATTTTAAACATTCAAATTATGAAAAACGCATTGAACTTTATTTTTCTATTTTTAGCGGTGTTTCCCTTAACTATGTATGCCCAACAAGAAGAATTTCCTGCGGGTACAGTACCTAATGAACATAATATCAATGGCGCGGAATACCCCCGGATAGGTGAAGACCGGCGAGTACATTTCAGAGTTTTTGCTCCCAACGCAAAAAAAGTAGAAATCAGCTTCCGGGGTGAAATGACCAAAGAAGCAGATGGATACTGGTCGCTTGTTTCGGAAAAGCCTGAGGTCGTCGGTTTCCATTACTATCAGATAATAGTAGACGGGGTAAGTACAGCCGACCCCAATGGCAAACCCTTCTTCGGCATGGGCAAATGGGTTAGCGGTATTGAGATTCCAGAAAAGGGAGTAGACTATTATTCTATCAAGAATGTACCTCACGGTTTAATAAGCCAAAGCTGGTATTATTCCGACATTCGTAAAGAATGGCGTAGATGCCTCGTCTACACACCCGCAGAGTATGATAAGAATCCTTCCAAAAAGTACCCGGTACTGTACCTGCAGCACGGTATGGGAGAAAATGAGACAAGCTGGGCCAACCAAGGTAAGATGAACTTCATCATGGATAATCTGATTGCCGAAGGTAAGGCCAAACCCATGATCGTAGTAATGGACAACGGCAATATCGAAGTATTTAAAAACAAGCCGGGCGAAAGCCTTGCCGATGCCAGAGCAAAATTCGGTGCCCAATTCCCGGCCATTTTGATACATGAAATCATTCCGCACATTGAATCTAATTTCCGGACATTGACAGACCGGGACAACCGTGCAATGGCCGGACTTTCCTGGGGTGGTCTTCTCACTTTTAACACCACGCTGAATAACCCTGACAAGTTTGCTTATATCGGTGGCTTCAGTGGAGCAGGCAATATCGACTTGAAGAATATAGACACAACTTATAACGGAATCTTCAAAGACCGCAAGGCATTCAATGATAACATCCACGTATTTTTCCTGGGTATCGGTTCGGAAGAACATCCCGAAAGAACCAAAAAACTCAGCGATGGTTTGAAAGCTGCCGGTATCAACAACATCTATTACGAATCTCCGGGTACTGCCCATGAATTTCTCACTTGGCGCAGATGCCTGAAAGAATTTGCTCCACTACTATTTAAATAATTATGTATTATTGAGAAACACACCATAACAATGAAAAATCCTTATTACAGAGTATGGTTGGCGATTTGCTTCGCCACTCTAATGAGTGTGCAGGGGTATGCACAGAACAAAGAAACCGCCTCTCGTTTGGCCACCTATTTTTCGCCGGGTACTACCGATGTCATATCACCCGATGATGATGGTTTTATCCGCCGTTGGCTATTACTCGAACCTATCGACAAGCCTAACCGCAGTAACACGGTATTTACGGACAGTTATATCCGTAAGACCTTTACTACCGAATATTTTCCCGGACAATTCACCGTATTACCCAAAAACGGCGACAAAGTAAAAGTCGGTAAACAGGAACTAACCTGGCACGCTCTCGACAGTAAATTGTTTAATGTAAAGCTGTTCCGTTTTGCATCTAGTCTTCAAAAACAAATATACGGCGTACTGTTTTGGGCTGTCACTGTTATCAATTGCCCGGAGGACATACCGAATGTCAGAATATCGGTCGGTTCAAATTCCGCCTCCATGTGGTGGCTGAATGGTGAAGAAGTTGTCATTTTATCCGGTGACCGCCGTATGGTAAAAGACGATTGCCTGTCCAAGCGGCTGACCTTAAAAAAAGGAAAGAATATTATCCGGGGAGCCGTTATCAACGGACCCGGAATGAGCGATTTTTGTATCCGCCTCCTTGACGAAAAGGGGGCTCCTGTTAAAAACATTACTATCAGTTATAAATAATCATGAAAACAAAAACTATATTCTTGAGTGTTGCAACCCTGTTATCCTTGCTGATATCTGAAAAAGCAACCGCACAAATCGGAGAACCTTATATACACGATCCTTCCACCATTATGGAATGCGAAGGCAAATATTACACCTTCGGTACAGGTGGAGGCGGCCTGATCTCCGAGGACGGATGGACGTGGAATAGCGGTGGAGTAAGACCCGGAAGAGGTGCAGCTCCCGATGCCGTGAAAATAGGTGACCGTTACCTGATTGCTTACAGCGCCACCGGAGGAGGTCTTGGGGGCAGTCATCGCGGTACGGTACTTACCATGTGGAACAAGACATTAGACCCTAATTCGCCCGATTTCAAATATACAGAAGCTATTGCTGTCGCTTCGTCCGAAGACAATGAAGACTGTGATGCTATCGATGCCGGACTGTTGCTTGACCCTACTGACGGACGTCTGTGGCTATCTTACGGTACCTACTTCGGTTTTATCCGGCTGGTCGAACTCGACCCTACTACCGGCAAACGAATGGAAGGCAATGAACCTATCAACATCGCTATCGACTGCGAGGCAACCGACCTGATATACCGTAACGGCTGGTACTATTTGCTTGGTACACACGGCACTTGCTGCGATGGCCCCAACTCTACATATAACATCGTAGTAGGTCGCTCACGCAAAGTCACAGGCCCCTACATCGACAATATGGGCAGAGATATGCTGGAAGGAGGCGGAAAGATGGTACTCGCTGCAGGAAACCGCCAGACCGGTCCAGGACACTTCGGGCGTTTCATCGAAACTGACGGAGTAGAAAAGATGTCATGTCATTTTGAAGCCGATTTCGACCGTGGTGGCCGTAGTGTACTTGCCATACGCCCGCTTCTATGGAAAAACGAATGGCCGGTAGCAGGTGAAGTATTCAAGGAAGGTACATACGAAATTGAATCCGAACGTAGAGGATACGCTCTTGAACTTAGTGTTGATTTCGTACGTATGGAAGGAGGCAGACACCGTTTTTGGGAAAAAAGTGACGAACCTATTCTGCCTTTGAAGTCGCAAACTTTAGAAGATGTAATCGACACATGGCCACAAGGTAACATTGATGTAAGAATCGGTGATTATATGTTCCGCCCCCACCAGAAGTGGACAATTACTGCTGTACCTGATGCCGGCGGATATTTAGGAGGACCTTACTACAAAATAGTGATTGAAGGAACCAACCGTGCATTGGCTGCCACAGCAGATGCTGAAGTTACAACTGTCCCTGAGTTTACCGGCGCTCCCGAACAACTATGGAAGATAGAACAACTCACTGATGGTACCTACCGTATCATGCCTAAAAAAGTTTCTAGGGCAAATGAAGAACTAGTATTAGTGTCCATAGGAGATAGCACTCCATCACTTGGTAAATTCGATATGAACAGCGATAACTCCAAATGGAATTTCCGTAACCATTAAAATAAATTGATTAACACTACAAGCCTAAATACACAAAAACTATAACATAAAAAAAGAGTCTCAGTTATATGGATTCGTATTTGAAACAAATTGTTTTTTATAAATCCATATAACTGAGACTCTCTATATAATAAAAGCTATTTAAAAACTCACATACAGTCTTTCTTTTAATGGAATATATTTCGTATTTTTGCCTGCAACTGCCCAACCGGCGGTTATTCATGAATAGACAACTCCCGAACAAATATGAGCGAAGACTTTGAAGGAACAAAAGATGATTTGGATAAAGAACTCCCGAAGGGGAGCGAAGGGCATTCGGATTATAAACCTGCGGATACCAATGATGCAAACGTCAAGCACCAACTGAGCGGCATGTATCAGAACTGGTTCCTGGATTATGCCTCGTACGTAATCCTGGAACGTGCCGTACCCCACATCATGGACGGACTGAAACCCGTGCAACGGCGTATCCTGCACTCCATGCGGCGTATGGAAGACGGACGCTATAACAAGGTGGCAAACATCGTGGGACACACCATGCAGTTTCACCCGCACGGTGATGCCAGCATCGGTGACGCACTGGTGCAACTCGGCCAGAAGGATTTGCTCATCGACTGCCAGGGAAACTGGGGGAATATTCTTACGGGAGACAGCGCAGCCGCCCCCCGTTACATCGAAGCGCGCCTTTCCAAATTTGCACTCGATGTGGTGTTCAACCCCAAAACAACCGAATGGAAACTGTCGTACGACGGACGAAACAAGGAACCGGTGACGCTGCCCGTCAAATTCCCCTTGCTGCTGGCACAGGGTGTGGAAGGTATCGCCGTGGGGCTTTCTTCCAAAATATTACCGCATAACTTCAATGAACTTTGCGACGCATCCGTAAAATACCTGCATAAGGAAGAATTCAAGCTCTATCCCGATTTCCAGACAGGCGGCAATATTGATGTATCGAAGTACAATGACGGTGAACGCGGTGGAGCCGTACGGGTACGTGCCAAGATTGAAAAGGTGGATAACAAAACACTCGTCATCCGCGAGATACCTTACGGAAAAACGGTGGCCAGTGTCTGTGATTCTATCGTTAAAGCAAGCGAAAAGGGAAAAATCAAGATAAAGAAAGTAGAAGACCTTACTTCCGGAAGCGTAGAGATATTAGTCCACCTCGCACCCGGCGTATCATCGGACAAGACGATTGATGCACTTTACGCCTTTACGGATTGTGAAGTCAGCATCTCGCCCAACTGCTGCGTCATCGACGAGCAGAAACCGCACTTTCTCACCGTAAGCGATGTACTGAAAAAGTCGGTGGACAACACTTTGGCCTTATTGCGCCGGGAACTGGAAATACGCAGGAACGAGATACTGGAAAGCCTGCACTTCTCATCGCTGGAGAAAATATTCATCGAAGAACGTATCTACAAGGATAAGGAATTTGAACAGGCCAAGAACATGGATGCCGCCTGCGAACACATCGACGAGCGTCTGACACCTTATTATCCCACGTTTATCCGTGAGGTGTCCAAAGAGGATATCCTCAAGCTGATGGAGATAAAAATGGCGCGTATCCTCAAGTTCAACTCCGACAAGGCAGAAGAGCTGATTGCCCGCATGAAAGCGGACATCGAGGAGATAGACCGCCACCTGGCAAATATCGTGGAATATACGGTGGACTGGTTCCGCATGCTGAAAGAGAAATACGGCAAAGCCTTCCCGCGCCGTACCGAATTACGCAACTTCGACACCATCGACTCTACCAAAGTGGTGGAAGCCAATGAAAAACTGTATATCAACCGCGAAGAGGGTTTCATCGGTACCGGCCTGAAGAAAGATGAATTCATAGCCAACTGCTCCGACCTCGATGATGTTATCATCTTCTTCCGCGACGGACGTTATATCATCACTCCGGTAGCAGACAAGAAATTCGTAGGCAAGAACATACTCTATGCCAATGTCTTCAAGAAGAACGACAAACGTACCATCTACAACGTTGTCTACCGCGACGGGAAAGAAGGCACGCATTATATCAAGCGTTTCGCCGTGACTTCCGTAGTGCGCGACCGCGAATACGACGTGACACAGGGCACACCCGACTCACGCATCGTGTATTTCACAGCCAATCCCAACGGTGAGGCCGAAATCATCAAAGTGACGCTCAAGCCCAATCCGCGCATACGCCGCATCATCTTCGAAGAAGATTTCAGCCAGATAAACATCAAAGGACGTCAGGCCATGGGTAATATACTTACCCGTAACCCGGTTCATAAGATAGCCCTGAAACAGCGCGGCGGTTCCACATTGGGCGGACGGAAAGTATGGTTCGACCAAGATGTCCTGCGCCTCAACTACGACAGCCGCGGAGAATACCTCGGTGAGTTCCAAAGCGACGAGCAAATCCTGATAGTGCTGAACAACGGCGAGTTCTACACCAGCAATTTCGATGTGAACAACCACTACGAAGACAATATACGGGTATTGGAGAAATATGACCCGAACAAGGTGTGGACGGCAGTCCTTTATGATGCCGACCAGCAGGGGTATCCGTACATCAAGCGATTCTGCTTTGAAGCAAGCAGCCGCAAGCAGAACTACCTGGGCGAAAACAAGAATAACCGCCTCATCCTGCTGACCGATGAATACTATCCCCGACTGGAAGTCGTATTCGGCGGGCATGACAAATTCCGCGAACCGCTGGTGGTCGATGCAGACGAATTTATCGCCGTAAAAGGTTTCAAGGCGAAAGGCAAGCGACTGACTACCTATACGCTGGATACTATCAACGAGTTAGAACCTACCCGCCAGCCGGAAACTCCGCAAATCCCGGAAAGCAAGAATGAGGAAGAACCCGAAATTCTGGACCCGGACCACGGAAAGAGTGAAAGCGACATACTGGACGAGCTGACCGGACAAATGAAATTGTTCTCCGATAATGATGACAGCAAGGAACATGAAACTACCTAAACCGATAATACCGGTTATCTGCACGGTACTGCTGTTATGCAGCAGTGCCATGCAGGCACAGCTTCCCGCCACAGCGGAAGGTTTGGAACAGAGCCGCCTCGTAACTCGCGCCACCATGTACGGCGTAGGTTTTACGAATGTATTCGACACTTATCTGTCTCCCCAGGAATACACCGGAATTGATTTCCGCGTCTCGCGCGAAAGCATGCGCATGACCAGATGGATGGATGGCAGGCTCTCCCTACAGAGTTTCTTTCAGGCCGATTTGGGATATACCCGCAACAAAGCGGATAACAACAATACATTCTCCGCACTGGCAAACTGGAACTACGGCCTGCACTACAACTTCCCCATTACAGGCAATTTCAAGTTGCTCGCCGGCGGTCTTGCCGACCTGAACGGCGGTTTTGTCTACAACCTGCGCAATACCAACAATCCGGCATCGGCACGCGCCTATATCAATCTGGACGTATCGGGCATGGCCATCTGGAACTTACGCATAAAGAACTATCCGCTGACACTGCGCTACCAGGTCAATCTGCCGTTAATGGGCGTTATGTTCTCACCGCACTACGGGCAATCCTATTACGAAATCTTCTCGTTGGGCAACAGCAGCGGAGTGGTGAAATTCACCTCATTGCACAACCAACCGTCACTGCGGCAAATGCTTACGGCAGACTTTCCGGTGGGACGTGCCAAAATGCGTTTCGCCTATATATGGGACGCGCAGCAGTCACACGTGAACGATATAAAGACACACACCTACTCGCACGTATTCATGGTGGGATTCGTGAAGGAGCTGTATTTATTGAAAAACAAGAGAAAGAAATAAAGAAGCGGAGTGATAAATGAAGAATGACAAGATGGTAAGGTTTCTGAAAAATATAATGGTTCTGATTGCCGTGCTTCCTTTGCTGGGCAGTTGCATCCGCGAAGACGAAGTTGCCAATTCTCCGCAGGGAAACTTTGAGGCCCTCTGGAAAATTATCGACGAGCAGTACTGCTTCCTGGAATACAAACAGATAGACTGGGATGCCATACACGACGAATACAGCAGGCTGATTACCGGCAGCATGAGTAGCGAAGGCCTGTTTGAAGTATTGGGAAACATGCTGAACGAACTGCAGGACGGGCATGTAAACTTAGCTTCCGCCCACAATGTTTCGTATTACGATGCCTGGTATCAGGACTATCCGCGCAACTTCCGCGAAGACATTGTGGAAGACTTCTATCTGGGCAAGGCGAGTACCGACTACCGCACTGCCGCAGGTATCAAGTACAAGATATTCGAAGACAACATCGGCTATATGCGTTACGAGAGTTTCTCTTCGGGCATAGGCAACGGAAACCTGGATGAGATACTCTCCTATCTTGCCTCATGCAGCGGACTTATCATTGACGTACGCAACAATGGCGGCGGCAACGTAACCAACTCCGAACGCATCGCCGCCCGTTTCACCAACGAGAAAGTGCTGACCGGGTATATCCGCCACAAAACCGGCAAGGGGCATAATGATTTCTCCGAGCCCTACCCCATAGAACTGGAACCCAGCAACAGCATACGTTGGCAAAAGAAAACAGTAGTGCTGACCAACCGCCGCTCCTACAGCGCAACCAACGATTTCGTCAATCAGATGAGCTGTCTGCCCAATGTCACTATCATGGGTGACAAAACCGGTGGCGGCTCCGGCATGCCTTTCACTTCCGAACTGCCTAACGGATGGACAGTACGCTTCTCCGCCAGCCCACATTTCAACGCCGACATGGAGCAGATAGAATGGGGAATAGAGCCCGATATCAAAGTCAATATGGACGAAGCGGATGAAACAAAGCATATAGACACTATCATCGAAAAAGCCCGGGCTTTCCTTAAAGGGGAATGGACTCCGGCAGTCAGCGAATAACTTTCTTTGAACTTTTACTTGTAAAACCAAGAAAACTTCTTATCTTTGCACCGCTTAACGGGAAAATCCCTTGCGGGTGTGGCGTAATTGGCAGCCGCGCCAGACTTAGGATCTGGTGCCGTGAGGCGTGTAGGTTCGAGTCCTATCACCCGCACACACATACAGTCTTTTATAGACAAAAACCCACTAAAACTGCAATTTTAGTGGGTTTTTATTGCTTATACCAAGGCACTACGAAAAAAACAGACACCGTTTCGGTGACCTTTTCGGTGACATGGCTTGCTTCTTTCCTTCAGTGTTCTCTTTTGGTTGAGAAAGGGAAGAGGCACTGAAAACATGGCACCACTGTATTGCCGGGTTACGATTACAGGACAAAGAGACAAACCTCATCATCGAACGGACTGCGAAGCGCCCGAAGAAACCTTCCGGATTATGTTAAAAACCGGAGATATACAAAACGCCCAAATCTTTTTTGCATTCCGATTGTTTCAGAGGAGACAATCAAGTTAGTTATCCACTAAAAATTTATGCAATGAAGAAAAAACCTAAACATTCTATGGAGAAAGCCTTCTGGCTGAAAAATCTATTTCTGATAGCATGTTTGCTCTTTACGGCAACTCCCGGTTTCTCTCAAAACAAGACAGTGACCGGTACGGTGACCGACGCTACGGGCGAACCGCTCATCGGAGCATCCGTACTGCAACAAGGCACGGGTCAACGTAAAAACCTGAGGGATTCATAGCTTATGCA
>UMJD01022559.1_pt1 | contig 19834 bp, 27 predicted proteins | sample 1965951 | NCBI WGS metagenome assembly UMJD01 (sample SAMEA4836142, study PRJEB28245) | human gut metagenome | biome: gut microbiome; material: fecal sample | place: Denmark | collected 2008 | reverse complement strand
AGAGCATAATGATGTTTTGGATAAATGGTATAAGGAAGATGGTTACGATGAGTAAGAAAAGCACTATAGTCTGTGATAGGTGCGGCAAGGAAGTGCCATACAATGTAGGTAAAAGGTTCTATCATCTTACGACTATATTTTTTGACAGGCTTTGCCTATGGGAAGGCATTGATAGTAGACTTGACTTATGCGATGATTGTTCAAAGGATTTTCGCAAGTGGTTAAAGAAAGAGGTGTAAAATACATTGGAGCTTGGTTATGAAAACGACATTGAAGATGTTTACACTTGGGCGCTTGACCACATGGAGTGCTGCTATGAGCCAGAGTTGACTATGTATAGTAAAATCGTATCTGCAATTGAAAATTATCAGATGAAGAAGTTTAAGCTTGGTCTTAAAGGCATGGTTGATAATAAGCTTAATGACTTACTTGGAAATGATATTGATAATGTCATTGAAGATACTATTGCCGAGATGCCAAATGCATTGAAGATGTTAGAGAATTCGTAGAAAGGAATTGATATGGCTATATATAAACTTGAATTTGATTGGTGGACAGTCGATGACGAGGACAAGCCTTGGTATGAGCAGGAGCAGCGAGTATATTATTTCACGAACGCAGAGGATGCACTTGAGTTCGTTAACCATGTAGTATGGAATGAAGCTGCGTATGTATCTATGGGAAGTCCGATTAACGCATATCTTTATAAGTTTAGTGAGTCTATTCAGTATAATGAGCGAGATTGCCGATATATCGCTGCATGGCACGATATTGACAAGAAAATTCGATAAAACAACGCTCTGACCTGCGGTTTTGTTGACGAAAAAAGCTTTAAAATCGTGATTTTAAAACAAGTAATATGATTGGCGTATATATGTATAAAATTCTGCAAGGTGACTGTCTTGACCTGATGAATAAGATGCCAGATAATGTTATTGATTTAACTGTCACCTCTCCTCCTTATGATAATCTTAGAACTTATAATGGCAATATTAACCAATGGAGCTTCGACAAATTTAAAAGTATTGCAGAAGAGCTATATCGTATTACAAAAAATGGCGGCGTTGTTGTTTGGGTTGTAGGAGACGCTACCATAAAAGGAAGCGAAACTGGAACATCATTTAGACAGGCGCTTTATTTCGTTGAGGTAGGTTTTAATCTTCATGATACAATGATTTATAGAAAGAAGAATCCTACACCAATGAGGGGAACAAGATATCAAAACTGCTTTGAATATATGTTCGTGCTTTCAAAAGGAAAACCTAGTACGTTCAATCCGTTAATGGTTGAGAAAAAGTACATGGAAAGCCGAAAGAGTAAACAGTATAACAAGAGAGCTGATGGCGAGCAAATAGTACATGAGTATAAGGCAACATCAAGCCTAAAGCCAAGGGATAACATATGGGAATATTCAGTTGGATTGTATAATAGTACATCTGATAAGATTGCCTTTGCGCATCCAGCTGTATTCCCAGAGAAACTTGCAGAAGACCATATTCTCTCTTGGTCAAATGAAGGAGATGTAGTATTTGACCCGTTTATGGGAAGTGGTACTACTGGAAAGATGGCTGTTTTAAATAATAGAAATTTTATTGGAACAGAAATTGATGAAGAGTACATAAAGATTGCCAATGAACGTATTGAAAACGTTATAACTTCCAATAAAAATGTTAATTCCAAATAGCAATTGGAAGTAACAAAAATACTGGAAGCATAAAAGTTTAAGGGGCGTTATGGAGTGCGCAAAATCAGAAGACATTCTTATCGTGCAATGCGAAAAGAATATGACGATAACAAATATAACTGCTATGCAAAAGTTGCTATGTGAAATGAAGGCGAATGGAGTAGTGGTGTTGCCGAAAGACGTTTCAATAATTGCCGTTCCTAGAGATGTTCGAGTTGTTTACTAATATATTCAATATTGTGATATAATAATAGCTGCGTATTAAGCAGCTATTTCTTTATAAGGAGACGGTATGGAACTAGATACATTTTATGTCGTGACGATTCCAGAACATACAAAGAAAGAAATGTCTTTTGTTACAAAAAAGTATGGTACATGTTTAGGACTTGCACCAGAAGAAAAACAAGTTTATGTTCCAGAAAAGAAATACTATTTCAACAAACGTAAACAGGCTAAGAAGTTTTGCTTAGAGAATAACTATCCGTTTGAATACATTACAAAGGAGTTGTATTAATGGAACGCTTGTCAAAAGAAGAGCCTGCTGTGTGTCGTAATTTAAGCGGAACTAAAGGCGATGGGTTTGGCTATGAGATTTTTAGTAAGTTTAATTTTTGGTGTTCAAACTGTGGTTTTGCAGCTGACATTATAGGTATTGGAGATTGTACTGTTTATTTTTGTCCGCGATGTGGTGAAGAAGTTGATGATGAATAAGTATTGCTTTATAGAGAGGTAGTTAAATGGCACGTTTATCAAAAGAAGAGCTTGATAAAATCAAAGAGAAGTATGGAGTTTCGCGTATTTATTCATGGAGCCGCGTAAATACTTATATGACTTCTAAATACGAGTATTATCTTAAATACGTTAAGAATATTCCAGAGGACAGAACAGACTGTGGATATGCACCACTCGGCTCCATCGCTCATGACACTCTAGACGCATTCTATGCGGGTCAGATTTCATATGAAGATATGATTAATCAGTTTGATGATGGCTGGCTTACTGCCATTGATATTGCAGACCTTAAGCTTGACCGTAATGATGAAGAGCATGACGCTAGTATTAAGGCTAAATACAAGGAAGACCTGCAAATCTTCTTCAAGAATCATATCAAGTATAAGCACAAGCTGCTTATCGAGAAGCCTGTAATTGCACAGGTTGGCGATAATGTATTTGTCGGATATATCGATGCATTGTTCAAGGACGATGATGGTTGTTATAACATCATTGACTTTAAGACAAGCTCTATGTACAAGGGTAAGACGCTTGAAGAGCATTCTGGTCAGCTAACTATATATGGACTCGGATTGATACAGGCCGGTATTCCTTTAGATAAAGTAAAGATTTGCTTTAACTTTCTAAAGTATTGCAACGTACAGTATCATCAGAAGAATGGCGCAGTAAAAGAGCGACAGGTTGAGCGCTATAAACTTGGCGATAGTCTAAAGACGAATGTTAAGATGTGGCTTAAAGCTGGTGGATATTCAGAGGATGAAATTGAAGATTATCTAAAGATTCTCATTGACACAAACAGTCTTGATGTATTGCCAGATGATGTGCGCGATAAATATGTTGTTACAGATTGCCATGTATTTATTCCGTTTACACAGGAGCTAATTGATAAGTGGACTAATACTATTGTATCCACCATTCAAGACATCAACATGCGTGAGAAGGATTACGAAGAGACTAAGAGCGACAAATGTTTTTGGGATTCCGAGGAAAGCGTTAAGGCGCAGTCATATTACTACGCAACATTATGTGGATATTCAGCAGCTAAACTGTTGCCATATAAGAGTTATTTAGACAAGCTAGAAGCGCAGAAGAACGGTAATGGTATGTTTGATGGTCTTCTTAATGATTCTGAAAATGATGTTGTAACTAGTCAGGATATATGCAATAATAAGAACGATGTAGTAGATTTGTCTTGGCTAGATGAACTATAATTAACAAACAACAAGTATAAAAGACAAATCGTTAAAATAACAAAGGTGTGATATATGTCAGATAATAATTTTTGTGGGACAAACGGCATAGCATTTAGTAGTAAAAAAATGGATTGGGAAACACCTCAATGGCTTTTTGATAAACTAAACTCAGAGTTTCATTTTAACATTGATATTTGTGCGTCAGATGAAAATGCAAAATGTGATAAGTATTTTACAGAACAAAACTCTTGTCTTGATAAGAGTTGGTCTGGTTACACCTGTTTCATGAATCCGCCATATGGTAGACATATTAATGACTTTATTAAAAAGGCATATGAAGAGTCTAAAAACGGAGCAACAGTAGTATGTCTCATTCCATCTCGAACAGATACAAAATATTGGCATGATTATATTTTTGGGAAAGCTCACGAAATTAGATTTATTAAAGGAAGACTAAAGTTTAGCGGACATAAAAATAGTGCGCCATTTCCATCAGCAATTATAGTGTTTGATGGAGAACCAACTACTCACTATACTACGGTAGATTACAATAATAATTAAGGTTTATGTAAAGGAGATATCAATATGGAAGTACGTGAATTTAAGAGTTTTTATAAAACTGTTGGCGGCAACGAGGGAGACAAGTGCGGATACCCAACTCGTCTAGACCCATATGGGTGCGGATGCACGCATGATTGTAAGTATTGTTATGCAAAGTCACTTCTTGACTTCCGTAAGCTATGGCATCCAACAAATCCATCTGTAGCAGATATTAATAAAATTAAGCGCAAGATTGCAAAGCTTCCAAGTGATATTCCTCCTATCCGTATTGGTGGTATGACTGATGGATTTCAGCCAATTGAAAAAAAGTACCGTGTAACTTACGAGACAATTAAAGCTCTTAATGAAAGGAATATTCCATATCTTATTGTCACAAAAGGCGCAATGGTTGCAGACGATGAGTATATGAGTATACTTGATAAAGACCTTGCTCATATTCAAGTAACCGTTACCACAACAGACGATAATTTAAGTCTTACATATGAAAAAGCCAGTAAACCAAGTGATAGAATTAAGGCAATTGAAAAACTTCAAGATAACGGATTTGACGTACAGTTAAGACTATCTCCGTTTATTCCACAATATATTGACTTTGATATTCTTAACAATGTGAAGTGCGATAAGATTCTTATTGAATTCCTTAGAGTCAATACATGGATTAAAAAGTGGTTTGATATTGATTATTCTGAATATACAGTAAAACAAAGTGGATATAATCATTTGCCGCTAGAAAAGAAGATTGAATATATTAAGAATATTACTGGGTTCAAAGAAATGACCGTGTGCGAAGATGAGTCCGAAGCATATGAATATTGGAAAAAGAATTTTAATCATAACCCAAACGACTGCTGCAATCTTCGAATTTAAAATATCTATTTTAAGGAGATAATATGCCTGACGTTATTGAACAGCTTGAAAACTGGGTAAAAGAGAATTATAATGCACCTGCTTGCGAATGGACTTATGAACGTTCAGAAGGTAACTCATTTGATTGTTTTGAAGATGGGTTTGAATGCGGTACAAGTCTAGCAGCGTTTGAGATTGGTAAAATTTTAGGCATGGATATCGAGTAACAAGGAGCAATAATGCATAAAGACAGAACGCTTTGCGAACAAAACGAGAAAGAGATTGAAGAGCTGCTGCTTGGTCATAAAGTCACAGTAGATGATTATGGTAACCTTGTTCTTGACAACGGCGTAGTGCTTCAGATTAATCCAAACATCGGGTGTGGTGCTTGTGAATCTGGCAATTATTATTTAGAGCATATTGCATCTGTAAATAATGCAATTACAAACGTTGAATTCGTTGAAGAGTTCGAGGATGATTGTTATTATGAACACTATAAGATTTTCGTTATCGCAGATGGCATGACAACAGAGCTGCTTGATGTATATGGTACAGATGGCAACGGCTATTATGGTACTGGGTATACGATTGATGTATACATTCCAGACGAGGATTAAGGAATTGTAATGACTACTCTTGATTTGGTTAAAAAAGATAATGTCATGTCTGCTATAGTAACGAAGGCAGAAGAAGCTGGCTTTGATGTTATGGAAGCGTCATCGTATAAGGTCGTAGTTAAGGCTGGTTGCCTGCCAGTGTCTATTACGTGGGAGATGTGTTCATGTCATGGTGGTAGAATGTGGTTGTCGCAGTCAAATACAAACATCCATGCTGAGCTGTCTTCGCCTGAATATGACACTGAAAATGGTATTGTAGACCCAGAGACAGAGCTTGCATTTTATATTGATAATAAGATGATTGATACCATTAAGAGCTTTGAGAAATATGTCTATGTCGTTGATGTTATCGGCGAATATAAAAAGGATGAGGTGAAAACATCTTATTTTAAGAGTGTCGAAGACGCTTCTTACTTTGTGTTCCATGAGAAGGGACATGACCTCAATAGCGAATACGGTGAGGTACTACACCAATATCCAAATCCAGATATGCAAGAGCGTGTAACTTATGTCGGCGAAAACAATGGCGTGCTAAAGTTTAAGGGCGAAGCTATTCACAAGGGTAAAGCTGGTCGAGAGTACGAAATTGAATTTAGGGTATTTAGAAAGAAGACATACTAGCATATTTAAGGAGATAAAATGCCGCCAATTCTTACTCATGGTGGAGTCATAAAGGACTATATAGCTGGCGAAGATATTAAAAACAATGATATATATATCGTAGACACAGAGACACAGAAGATTAGAAAGCCAAAGAATCCTTCTGAGTGGTTCTATTGTCAAGTGGTTTACGTATATGAGACTAATCCTTGGGCTATTGACGGTATCCAAGAAGGATACATGGCAAGCCAAGAGATGATTGATAGCGGCACAATTAAAGAAGGAACACGATGCCGTTGCTGGCTCGGTTTCTTTAGAGTGTAGAGGGTTTAATAATGGATGCTTTAAGTATTTTAAGAATGGATGCGCCACATCATATTAAATGTTTTTATAAAGATTTGATTGCTCTATATAAAGAGTACGGCATTAGTATTTCTCATGAGGATAGTCAGGGTGGCTTTATTATTGATAACTATAATGAGCATAATGTTGACTGGATTTTAGACGCAGATATCAAAGCAAGGGTTCCTAAAGTTCCAGATGAATTTTCTTGGCTTGACGAAGAGTGGAAGTTAAGAGGTTAGTTTAATGAACACAGAGAATAGTATCGTTCAGGTCAACGGTGAAGTATATATCAATTGCAATCAGCTTCCTACATGTCCTTCAAATTCAAAACGCTCATCGTTTAGCATTATCGGTGATAAGATTTATATGAATTGGTATGAATATAAAAATGGCGCGTGGAAGAGAACCATAGCAGCTTTGTTTTATAATTTGTTTTAAATAAAGAATGCCTTATAATAAGGTAGAAAAAATTTGCAAAATAACTATTGAAATTATTGTTTTAAGGTGGTCGATATGGTAGAAGTTGATGTTGATATGGAGTATCTTGCAATCAACAATGAGCTTGATTGCGTTGTTCTTCATGATGAGAACGGCGTGATGGATGATGCAGTTTTTGTTCCGAGTTGGATGATTGATGGTGTCGATGATGAAGAGCAATGGTGTTAATATGTTTAACAAGATTCGTGATTGGCTCGGCGCTATCGTATATGTAATTAGCATTATCATCGGATTCTATGTGAGCATTTGGGCGATGCTAGTTGAGCCTATTATTTACGCCTGCCAGTGTTTTGATGCTGGTACTTTGACTGCAACAATTGTTGGCATAACGATTATCAAGATTTTACTGTCTGGGTTTGTTGGTATACTGATAATGCTTGTCGGTTTTGCAATTGCATTTTTTATCTCAAACCGATAAAAACACAGTCACATTAAAGTGAATATATGTTATACTTAGGGGAGACGTTTGTTTCCCCTATTTTTTATTGAGAGGGTGCATATATGCAGGGTAACTATTGTGTGTTTCATTTACATAGCGACCTTAGTAACGGTGTTACTAATGTGGATTCAGTTACAAAATATACAGAATATGTAAATTATGCAGCTTCTCTTGGTATGAAGGCTATGGCATTTAGTGAGCATGGTTGCATCTTTGAATGGGTTCATAAAAAGCAAGCGATTGAAGCTGCTGGTATGAAATACATTCATGCTGTAGAAGCATACTTAACAGAAGACAATGATACAGAAGACAAGCATAGGGATAACTATCACTGTGTCTTAATTGCCAAAAACTATGATGGCGTTAAAGAGCTTAATAAGATGGTGTCTAAGTCATTTAATCGAGATGATTATCACTTCTACTATATGCCGCGCATTACTTTTGAAGAGCTGTTTGCAACGTCTGACAACATCATTGTAACGACTGCTTGTCTTGGTGGCGTATTGAATAAAGGCGACAATGATACAAAGAAAAGATTTATGAAATTCCTTATTGATAATAAGGACAGATGCTATCTTGAGATTCAACACCATAATTGTGCAGACCAAATTACATATAACAAGATGTTATATGCTATTAGTATGAAGACTGGTGTTCCTCTGATTGCTGGTACAGATACACACTGCCTTAATGATGAGCATGTTGATGGGAGAAAGATTCTTCAAAAAGCCAAGAACGTATTCTTTTCTGATGAAGATGATTGGGATTTAACCTTCAAAACTTATGGTGAGCTTATTACTGCATATAAGATTCAAAACTCGCTACCAGAGAGCGTATATATGCAGGCAATTGATAATACGAATGTCATGGCTGATTCTATTGAAGAGTTCGAGCTTGACTATTCAAAGAAGTATCCCAAGTTGTATGCTGACTCTGAAGGCACATTAAAAAAGAAGATTGTTGATGGGATTAAGAAGAGGGGTATTGATAAATATCCAAACTTTGATGAGTATAAGAAGAGGATTCAATATGAGCTAGATACATATAAGCATAATGGAGCCGTTGACTTTCTGCTACTTGACGAAGACTATAAAGCTGCTCTTAAAAAACAAGGAGTGTCATATGGATATTCTCGTGGTTCTGTAAGTGGTAGCGTGATTGCGTATCTTCTTGGTATTACAGAGGTAGATTCAATTAAATACAATCTTAACTTTGAACGCTTTATGAATAAAGAGCGTGTGTCGCTTGCTGATATAGATACTGACTGGTCTAAGAAAGATAGATATAAAGTAAGAGACTATATGTTCAACAAGAAAGGTTTGTATTGCTGCGATATTGTCACATTCAACACTATCGCTATGAAGGGAGCTATTAAGGATGTTGGCAGGGCGCTTGGCATGAGTGTTGAAGATAGTCAGACTATTAGTGACGCTGTTTATCAAGATGAAAAAAAGAAGGATTGCATTGATACATACTATACAGATAAATATCAAGAATTATTTAAATATGTTGATATTGTAAAAGGTACAATAGTATCAATTGGCAATCATCCGTCTGGTCTGGTTGTTTCTCCTTATCCTGTTGACGAGTGGTTTGGTCTTTGTAGCACTAAAACAAACGACAACATGATTTCTCAAATCAACATGAAGGAACTTGATGGTTTACAGTTTGTTAAACTTGACGTTCTTGGTCTTGATTGCGTTGGTCTTATCAATGAAACGTGTGATTTAGCTGGTGTTCCTAGAATTACTCCTGATAATATCTCATTTGATGATGTGAAAGTATGGAATGAGATTAGGGATGACTGTACTATGATTTTTCAGTTTGAATCTTCATATGCAGGTGACTATATTAAACAACTGTTTAGCGATGAGACGATTGCAAAGATTAGAGAAAAGAACCCAGACTTCTCATATATCGAACTAATGTCAATGGCAAACGGAGCAATCAGACCTGCTGGTGCAAGTTATCGAGAGGAGCTTTCTGTTGGCGAATATCGTGACAATGGACATGAAGCGCTGAATAAATTCTTGGCTCCAACACTAGGATACTTGGTATATCAGGAGCAGATTATCGAGTTCCTGCACTCTTTCTGTGGTTATACAATGGGAGAAGCCGACATTGTTCGCCGTGGCTTTGCTAAGAAAACTGGCACTGATAAATTTATTCCTAAGATTAAGGAAGGATTTATCAATACAATGAAAGAAAAGTATGGAGTAGAAAAGGAGGAAGCAGATAAGCTTATTGAAAACTTCATCAAGGTAATTATTGATGCTAGTGCATATCTGTTTTCACATAATCACGCTGTACCATATAGTTTCCTTGGATATGTTGTTGGTTATCTACGTTGTTATTACAAGCTTGAGACAGTTACAACAGCTTTAAACATTTATGCAGAGGACGATGCTAAGTGTTTGGAAATCATTGCATATGCAAAAAGAAATGGCATTGAGCTTAAGCCGATTAAGTTTGGTAAATCAACTGCTGATTATACAATGGATAAGAAGGAGAACTGTGTATATAAAGGTATTGCAAGCGTGAAGCATTGTAACCGTCAAATCGCAGATGAACTACTTGAACTATCTAAGAACAAATATTATTCATTTGCAGAGCTACTTAAAGACATTAAAGATAAGACTTCTATTAACTCTAGGCAACTAACAATTCTTATCAGCCTTAATTTCTTTTCAGACTTTGGTAAGAATAAGTATCTGTTAGACGTTGTTGATGTCTATGATAAGTTTGCCAACTCAAAGGTTATTGCCAAGAAGAAGATGGAAGAGCTTGGTTTATCTGACTACCTGATGCAGAAGTATGCTGGTAAGGAGACGAAATCACAGTGGAGACAAATAGACAACCAAGGCTTAATCAATGAGCTTTGTAATAGACTTGATAACAAATCGCTCGACATTGTTTCACAAGTAAGAGCAGAGATGGATTATCTTGGCTATGTAAATTATGTTAATCCCAATATGGCAGACGATTATTATATTGTTACTGGATTTGTGACATACAAGAATCCATGTACTCCCAACCTTGTTTTGCGTAGAATTTGTGACGGTGAAGAGATAGGGTGTAGAATTAAGCAGTCAAAGGTGTTCAAGGAGACTCCATTTGGTATGTATTCTATCTTGAAGATTGAAGGATTTACATATGACTTCAAGAGTAAGAAGATTAATGACGAATGGCAAAAGTCAGATGAGCGCGAGATTGTGCTTGAAAACTATGAGTGTATGAAGGGGTAGACACAATGGACAACAATCAGGTAGAGTTCAAAGGCACTGTTGTTAAATGTGTCTACTCTTCTCCTAATTTCAAAACCTATGCTCTTGATGTAGACGATGTTTCATATCCGACCATTAAGCACAATAAGTTTGACAACGTTTCACTTATCGGTGATTTGTCAGACCTTGTTATAGGTATTGAATATGATATTGTCGCTACAGAAGAACAGACAAAATATGGCGTTAGCTATCGTGGCGTAAATGTGCGTAGGGATTTGCCAACAAAAACATCAGACGTTAAGGCTTTTCTACAGGAGATTCTTACCGCAAATCAGGCAGAGGTTCTTTATGAAAACTATCCTGACATCATTGATATTGTCATGGAAGGCAAAGACGATATCGTAGATGTCAATAAACTTCATGGTATTGGCGAAAAGACATTCGAGAGAATCAAAGAAAAGATTATCGAGAACTTTAAGCTTGTTGACCTTGTGTCAGAATTCAAAGGTGCTATTTCTCTTAGCATGATTAAGCGTATCTATGATAAATACAATGATGTTGACGTACTTATTGAGCGTCTTAAGGATGCGCCATATACCACGCTTACTCGCGTCAGTGGCGTTGGCTATAAGATTGCAGACTCAATCATCCTTAACTTACAAAAAGAGGGTGTTATTGATTTTGGATATGACGTAAAGACCAGTAAAGATAGGTGCCTTGCCTGCATTATCTACCTGCTTAAAGAGAACGAGAACGAAGGCAACACGAAGATGAATCTTGCGGACTTGCGCCAGCAATGCTATGACATGGTTCCATCTTGTGCAGACCATTTCGTTAACGCAATTCAGGATGATGCTATCTACTATGACAAGTACACTATGTCTATCGCTCTCTCAAGTACGTTTAAGAAAGAAAAATATATTGCATATATGATTATGAACAATATATATAATCCAAATAACGTTTGGGATTTTGATGTAGAGAAGTACAGTAAAGATGGCGAGTTCGAGCTATCAGATGAGCAGATGAATGCTGTTAAATACCTATGCAAATACAACATCAGTATTCTCAATGGTGCTGGAGGTACTGGTAAGAGCTTTTCAACGCAAGCTGTTATCAATATGCTTGAAGACAATGGAAAAAGGTATGAGCTATTTTCGCCAACTGGTAAGGCGGCTAAGGTCTTATCTGGATTCACAGGAAGAAGGGCTTCTACTATTCATAGGGGTCTTGGGTATAATCCACGAGTTGGTTGGACTTATAATCAAGATTGCAAGCTTTGTTGCGATGTTGTCATAGTCGATGAGTGTTCGATGGTTGATGTTAGTTTGTTTGCGCATCTTATTGACGCTATCGACTTTAATAGCACAAAGTTGATGCTAATCGGAGACAATGCACAGCTACCATCTGTTGGGTGTGGTAATTTATTCCATGATTTTATGCAGAGCGATGCTATTCCAACAACGACATTGACTAAAGTGTTTCGTTATGGTGAAGGCGGCGTATCCACTGTTGCAACAGACACGAGATTCTGCAAGACATATCTTGATGCAAGTATGAAAAACAAAGCCACTTGGTTCGGGAAAAATAAAGACTATGTGTTCATCGACCTTGCAAAAGAGGATGTTCCTAAAAATGCAGTTGCGTTATACAAAAAGCTATTGAAAAATGGCGAGCATATTGATGATATTCAAGTTCTTACCGCTAAGAACATAGGAGAATACGGAACAGCAAGGCTTAACAACATGATTCAAAAAGTTGTTAATAAAAACTATGGCGCTAAAAGATATATGAAGGTTGGAGATGTACAATACTATGATGATGACATAGTGGTTCAAAAGCAAAACAACTATAGTGCCTTAATATGTGATAAACATGGAACCATAAATGAAAAAGAGGGAACGGCGTTCGTTGCAAATGGCGAAACAGCGCGTATTGTATACGTATGCGCTACATATGCCGTGCTTGATTTTGATGGTATCATTGTCAAGTATTCTAAGTATGATATGACTATGGTGGGACTTGCATACGCCATGACAATCCACAAGTCACAGGGAAGCAGCATCAAAAATGTTATTCTTTGCACAACAAAAAGCGATATTTTTATGCTTAATAGTAATTTACTTTATGTTGGTGTTAGTCGTACAAAAAATCGCTGTTATCATCTAGGCTCTATTGATGCCGTCAATATGGCGGTTAAGAAGAAAGCCAATCTATCAAGACAGACATTCATGCAAGAATTGATGAAGTCAATGTAATATATGCAAAGATATATTGACATAAAACCTACACAATGTTAATAGGAGTTTGTGGTATTATATATACTGCAAACTCCTAACGCCATATGTAAAGAGGTGATTTAATTGAAGAATAGAGATGCTTTGGTATCTATTGGCATGTTGGGTATATTTGTAATTATTCTGTTTAGCATTTTGTATTTTGTGTTTCAGCCAGTTCATAGCAACAATGATGGCAAAGATACAGATGGTGTATATGTTGCAATCGTCAAAGACAAAGAGAAGACAGAAGAGCCTGCTGATGAGAATGTTGATTTAACTGCAAAGTATGTAAGCCATGAGACTTATGACGCTCCTGAGAACAGCGGCTTTAAATCTTTCATGGATTATAGGACGATAACTAACACAGAGTCTCAGCAATATAAGCTGCAACAGCACTATGCATACACTGGCGAACACGGTATCAGGATGGCAGATAGCAGATACATCGTGGCTATCGGTACATATTTTACGCCTGATATTGGTCAATATTTTGATATCATACTTGAAAATGGTACTGTTATCCCGTGCATCTTAGGCGACCAAAAGGCTGATGCAGATACCGATTCAGACAATATAATTACAAAACATAATGGATGTATGAGCGAATTTATCGTTGATTCAGATGCGCTTAATAAAGATGTTAAGTTCTACGGTGACATGTCTTACTGTTTAAAAGACTGGGACAGTCCTATTAAAACTATCAAGGTATACAACAGAAATATTTTTCACTATTAATTTATATTCTTATGTGTATTGGCTTCTAAATGTTGTATAATATTTAGTTGTATCGGATAAGGTTATATGCTCTAATTAGGAGGTAATGCGTATGATGTTTGTTATTAAGCGAAATGGACGAGAAGACGCTTTTGACAAGAACAAGATTTCAAACGCTATCAAGAAAGCATTTATTGAAGTCGATGGCGATGTTACCGAGGACGCAAATAAGATTGCAAGTAAGATTGCAAATGAAATCGAAAATATCAAGAAAGAGAAAATGTCCGTTGAAGACATTCAGGACATGGTTGTAAACAAGCTTATGGCAACCTCTCGCAAGGATGTGGCTTCTCACTACGTTGAGTATCGTTATAAGCGTAGGATTATCCGCGAGGTTAATACAACCGATGAGACAATCATGGAGTTGCTAAGTGGAGAAAGCGACTATTGGAATAACGAGAATTCAAATAAGAATGCGAGTCTCGTAACCACTCAGCGCGATTATATGGCAGGTGTTGTAAGCGAGGATATTTCCAAGCGCTTCTTGCTGCCAGAGGATGTTGTTGAAGCACATGAAGCTGGCATCATTCACTTTCATGATATGGATTACTTTGGACAGAATGCACTTAATAACTGCTGTCTAATCAACCTAGAGGACATGCTTCAGAATGGCACTGTTATCTCTAATGTCATGATTGAGAAGCCACATAGCTTTGCTACTGCCTGCAATATTGCCACTCAGATTATTGCTCAGGTTGCATCAAGCCAGTATGGTGGGCAGACCATTAGCCTTACACATCTCGCTCCTTTTGTTGACGTGAGCCGACAGAAGATTAAGAAGCAGGCGATGGATACATATGTCGAGTTTGTAGGACATGAGCCTAAGACAGACGATGAAGTCGCTGATTACAATGATGTTGTTGAGTCTATGGTGAAGGACGAGATTAGGCGCGGCGTTCAGACTATTCAGTATCAGGTTGTAACGCTTATGACAACCAATGGTCAGGCTCCATTCCTTTCTGTGAACATGTATCTCAACGAAGCGAAGGATGAGCAGACTAAGAATGACCTTGCTCTAATCATCGAAGAGGTTCTTAATCAGCGTATTCAGGGCGTTAAAAATGAGAAGGGTGTATGGGTAACGCCTGCATTCCCAAAGCTGCTTTATGTCCTTGAGGATGATAACGTACACGAGGGCGATAAGTATTTCTATTTAACCAAGCTTGCTGCCAAGTGTACTGCAAAGCGTATGGTTCCTGATTATATTTCTGAGAAGAAGATGAAGGAATATAAGCTGTCTAAGGGCGAAGAGGTTGGCAACGGAGACTGCTATCCGTGCATGGGATGCCGTTCGTTCCTTACTCCAGACCGTAGTGGTAATGGATATGATAACATCGCAAATGCTAAGAACTATGATGGCAAGCATAAGTATTATGGTCGTTTCAATCAAGGCGTTGTAACAATCAATCTTCCTGATGTTGCGCTATCTTCTGGTGGCGACTTCGATAAGTTTTGGGAACTTTTTGATGAGCGCACTGAGCTTTGCCACAAGGCACTACAGGCACGTCATAATAGGCTCATGGGTACTCCATCTGATGTAGCCCCTATTCTTTGGCAGCATGGCGCTTTTGCTCGCTTGGATAAGGGTGAGAAGATTGACAAGCTCCTTTATAATGGATACTCAACAATCTCACTTGGTTATGCTGGTCTTTATGAGTGCGTAAAATATATGACTGGTCATAGCCATACAGATGGTGATGTTGGTGAGAAGTTTGGTCTTGAGGTAATGCAGGCACTTACCGACAAATGCAATCAATGGAAGGAAGTAGAGAACATTGATTACAGTCCATACGGTAGCCCGATTGAATCCACTACATATAAGTTTGCAAAGTGTCTGAAGAAGCGCTTTGGTGTAATTGATGGTATTACAGATAAGGATTATATTACTAACTCTTATCATGTTAATGTCACTGAACACATTGATGCGTTTAGCAAGCTCGCTATTGAGTCTAAGTTCCAGAAGTTTTCTCAGGGTGGTGCCATTAGCTACGTTGAGGTGCCAAATCTAACCAACAATATCGATGCAGTGATTCAGATTATTCAGTTCATCTACGATAATATTATGTATGCTGAGCTGAATACGAAGAGCGATTATTGCATGGTGTGCGGTTGGGACAAGGAGATTCTTATTGTAGAGGATAAGGATACTGGCGAACTTGTTTGGGAATGCCCCAATTGCGGCAACCGCGACCATGATAAAATGAGCGTCACACGCCGCACATGCGGATACCTGGGGAGCAACTTTTGGAACGCTGGCAGAACTCAGGAAATCAAAGAACGTGTCCTACATGTAGACGATATGCCAGTGGAAGATGGTGATTAAGATTAGATATGCATTAATTCGCAAGATGGATATTTCGAATGGCAGCGGCATCGGCGTTTCTCTTTTTGTACAAGGGTGCCGCGCCCATTGTAAAAACTGTTTTAACAGTGAGACATGGGGATTTACTGGTGGCAAAGAGTGGACTAAACAGACTAAAGAAGAATTTCTTAAACTTGTTGAACAGCCGTTTGTTGTTAGAGTAACTATTCTTGGTGGAGAACCGCTTGAACCCGAGAATGTGTATGACGTTCTTTCACTCATTAAAGACATTAAAGCAAGGTTTCCAGATAAGCAAATCTGGCTTTATACAGGGTTTACATGGGAGCAAATCTTTAAACCAATATCATTAAATGATTTAAACCCATTAGACTTCTTTAAGACTGTCAAAGTTAAAGCAGCTCAAAAAAACATTGTTTCTATGTGTGATGTTGTTATCGATGGCAGATACGTTGATGAGCTTAACGACATATCTTTAAAGTGGTGCGGGAGTTCAAATCAGCGTGTGATAAATGTTCAAAAAACTCTAGCAACAGACAAGATTGTACTGTATAATAATTAATGTTATATGCAACAACAAAGAAAGGTGATTTATATGAACAAGGTTTCTCAGTTTCATAAGGTGTCTTATAACCAATTTCATGACGATTGGCTTAATACCTTTGATGCCCTAAAGGATGAGACTGATAACGATAAGCTTGAGAAGCATCTTCGCAATATCTACAATGGTATTAAGCTTCCTAAACGTGCCACTGCTCAGTCTGCGGCTTATGACTTTTTCTCTCCTATGAGTTTCGTGCTTGAACCTAATGACTCCATCAAGATTCCAACTGGTATTCGCTGTGAGATGTATGATGGTTGGACTCTGCTTGCATTTCCTCGTAGTGGTCAGGGCTTTAAGTATGGCATTCATCACGCTAATACGATTCCTGTAATTGATGGGGACTATTTTGACTCAGATAACGAGGGTCATATCTTCTTCAAAATTGTCAACGATGGTTGTCTAGCAAATGAGATTCGAATTAACAAGGGCGATGCTTTCTGTCAGGGTGTTTTTCTTCCATTTGGTATCACTCTAGATGATGACACAACTACCATGCGCAATGGTGGTCTGGGGTCAACAGATGCAAAATAAGTATACATGTGATATATGCAAGCATTATCTTGGTTGGAATGACTGGGCAATCCCATGTGAAGTCAAGTATGATGACATTGATAAAGATTTAAATGCATGTGAATGTTTTAAACCAACTGGAAAGGCGCGTTGCATGTTTCGCAAAGTACCTATTAATAAACGCGGATTAAACGCAAATGTAAAAGCACATATTCTTTCAGATGATGATATGAATAGGCTTGGTTTTACAGACTTAGGTACTGAGTCGTGGTATCTATGTAAGCATATACATAAATATCCGACTATAACATTCAATGTTGTAATTCCAAAAGACAATCCAGATGATTTAAGAATTGACGTATTGGATGAAGAGTTCCTTCAACCATATGATTATCAGAGCATACTTGAGCATAAGCCAAAATTCGCACCAGCTCTTGAGGTCAAAGAATCTGTTGATATGTTTATGATGTACCTTATTGGCAACGGCGTGTTAAGTGGTTGGTCTATCGGGGATTATCTGTAGGTGTTTAGATGAGTGTAGTTGCAGTAAAGGTATATGATGATAAGATTAAGGTCGCAGCAGACTCCATTGTCTGCTACGGCTCTTCAAAAAAGACAGATGGTAACTTTACAAAACTTTGTAAAGTAAATGATATGATTATCGGTACAGTTGGCAATGCTGATGAAGGCAGTCTAATGTGGCTCTATGCAGAAACGCATAAGCCATTGAGCGCAACAGAAAAAGATGTTCTCGGTTTTATCGCAGAGTTCTCAAAATGGAAACAGACTTTTGGGTCAGATGGCGATGTTGAGAATGCGTATATTCTTGTATTTGATGAAAAGGCGTTTTATATAAGCGGACTACTGGTTTATCGTATCAAGAATTATGAAGCTATTGGCGCTGGAATGGATTTTGCAAATGCAGCATTATACCTAAACCATTCTCCTAAAAAAGCAGTTGAGGTATCATGCGCTCTGTCATGTTATGTCGCTGAGCCAATTATTGAATATGAAGTGAAGTTTAAATAGGGGGTGGTTTAATGAGTGGTTATCTAGTTAATCATTATAAACACGTATATCGTATTCTGCCTGTTATCAATAATGCTACAAATGATTTCTGTCGTGATTGCAATGGTAAGATTGATGATGACAACGTATACATCCCATGCTATTACAATTCGAGAATTTGGCATTATGGTAGGTCTAAGCTAATCGCATATATCCCATCTATTCAACGTGGTCACAACGTAGTTAAAGCTCTCAAGAAAAATGGCGTAAATGTTTTTGACTATGATGAATCAGATGAAGAGGTAGTGTTTAAGTTCAACTCTTCTGATATGGAGCAGGTTGCTTCTTTGATGAAACCTAAGACCAGTGGTGCGAAAACTAGTCCATTCTCGTCAAAGAACCTACCAAAAGCGCAGGTAGATATACCAGAAAATGAGCTTGCTCGTTATAAAAGTCTAGTTTCAAAGCTAGGCTCTAGTGGTATGAGCGTAATCAGAACTGCTAATAAGAAATTCCTAGATGAAGTATTGGCAAAAAAGCTACGTCCAAGGGGTAAGCGCAAGCCGTTTGACTACAAATCTGATGCTAAGGCTATGTGTCTCTCTAGAGATACAAAAGCTTACGTGTATGCCAAGGGTCTTTGGGAAGAATATTTAAAGTTTTTAGAGATTGCCATTGATACCTACCTAAACAAATAAATATATATGCTATAATAGTGTCAAAAATAAATATATATGCTATAATAGTGCCAAAAGACATACAAAAATATTAGTCTTTTGGCACTTTATATAAGCAGGAGGATATATGAATAATTTCTCTGTAGAAATTCTTAAGCATCCAACTGATGAAGATTGGATGCTTGCAAAGACGTGTACGCTAGTTACTGTAGATAAGAAGAGTACAAAGCCGCCTACAATGGAATGGAAGAAGAAGCTGCTTGCTGCTCAGCATAGCCCAATTCGCACATTAGAGTTTTGTTTTAGGTTGAACAACATTCCTTCGTGGGTGGCAACGCATTTGGTACGTCATATTCATGCAACGCCATTTGTAAAGACACAGCGTAATGACCGTCAAGATAGCTATGACCGAAATGCCGCACGTCAAGATGCACCAGTTTCGATGTGCTGGTATATGAACGCAGAAGAGCTTATGACAATTGCGCATAAACGCCTATGCACACAGGCTTCTCCAGAGACGCGCCAAGTGGTTCAGACTATTTGCGATGAGGTTATTAAGGTTAATCCAGAGTTTGATGGATTGTTAGTACCTAACTGCTATTATCGTGGCGGTGTCTGTACAGAGTTTAATCCATGTGGACTAAATAAAACATATAAGGATTATAATGAATAACATATCAAAAAAAATATGTGATTTTCCTAATTATGTTGTAACAATAGATGACAACATATTTAATAAAAATGGTATTAAATTAAAGCAAGAAAAGTTGCACAATGGATATTTAAGAGTTAGCTTGTCAAACAATAATGTTAAACATAAACGCATGTTAGTTCACAGATTAGTTGCAGAAGCGTTTATTCCTAACCCGAATAATTTGCCGCAAGTAAATCATATTAATCAAAACAAAACCGATAATCGTGTT